>Ga0209363_1000004_pt1 | contig 122835 bp, 112 predicted proteins | sample WorMetexBAHAMAS3_FD_187385 | JGI IMG/M metagenome (GOLD analysis project Ga0209363, IMG submission 187385) | Marine gutless worms symbiont microbial communities from Max Planck institute for Marine Microbiology, Germany - Inanidrilus exumae... | ecosystem: Host-associated > Annelida >... | reverse complement strand
ATCGCCTCGAAGTCGAGAAGCGCATCGAGCTTGCGCACCAGATGGTTCGCCGGAACTTGGTCCTCGAGCCGGAACTCGTAGAACAGCCGCTCTTGACCCGGTTCCAGCCGACCCATCATCGTCCGCCTCCATCGCGACAAAATCCACCGCGACGGAATCACGCCTGAGCACACGGCACAACAAGCCTTTTTCAACAGCCTCTGCCAGGCAATGAAATCGAACGCCGACCTGTCTCGGCGCGCAACACCCTGTTGACCCTGCGCGCTTCCGTGGTAGAGCCTGCGGCGAGGCGGCGGACTTGTGAACGAACACCCGACACCGGGCATGCGATGAGGCAATTCGACCGATGAGCGACGAGAAGCCGGCATGACGGGGCTGACGGCAGGGCCTTCCGGAGCGCTGTCCGGTACCGTCGCCGTACCCGGCGACAAATCGATCTCGCATCGGGCGCTGATCCTCGGCGCGCTGGCGGTGGGGGAGGCCCATATCAGCGGTCTCCTGGAGGCCGAGGACGTGCTGGCGACCCTGGCGGCCGTACGCGCCATGGGTGTCGATGCGGTGCGCGATGGTGATGCCTGGCGGCTATTCGGCCGCGGCGTCGGTGGGCTCGTGGAGCCCGATGGCGTCATCGACATGGGCAACTCCGGCACCGGCGTGCGGCTGCTCGCCGGCGTTGCCGCGGGCCATGCGTTCATCACGTTCTTCACCGGTGACGCCTCCCTCCGTTCGCGGCCGATGAAGCGGATCATCGATCCCCTGCGGCGCATGGGCGCCGACATCCGGTCGCGCAGTGACGGGCGGCTGCCGATGGCCGTTCGCGGCGCCGGCGATCCGCTGCCCATTGCCTACGCCATGCCCATGGCCTCGGCGCAAGTGAAATCGGCGGTGATGTTGGCCGGCCTGCACGCCCCCGGCGAGACCTCGGTGATCGAGCCGCAGCCGTCGCGAGATCATACGGAGCGGATGCTGCGGCACTTCGGTGTCCACGTGGACGCAGAGGACCTGTCCGACGGCGGCCGGCGTATTACCGTTCGCGGCCAACCGGAAATCGCCGGGCGGGCGGTCGCAGTGCCCGGCGACATATCGTCCGCGGCCTATCCGCTGACGGCGGCGGCGATGGTGCCGGGGTCGCGAGTGACCGTCACCGCGGTGGGCGTGAACCCGACGCGCGACGGACTGCTGACAACCCTGTCGGAGATGGGGGCGGCGATCACCGTAACGCCGGTGAGCGATGGCGACGGCGAGCCGATCGCCGACATCACCGTCGCTGGCACCGTCGATGGCCAGCCATTGCGCGGGGTAACGGTACCGCCAGATCGGGTGCCCAGCATGATCGACGAATTCCCGATTCTGGCTGCCGCCGCGGCGACGGCAGAGGGCGAGACGCGGATGACCGGTATCGGCGAACTGCGGGTAAAGGAAAGCGATCGCCTGCAAGCGGTTGCCGATGGCCTTTCCGCCGCGGGCGTGCGTGTCGAGGCGGGCACGGACTGGCTTTCCGTGCACGGCACCGGGGCACCGCCGCCCGGCGGCACGCGCGTGGCCGTGCAACTGGATCACCGCATCGCCATGGCGTTCCTGGTTCTCGGATGCGCCTGTCGCGAGCCGGTAGCGGTGGATGACGAACGGCCCATTGCCACCAGCTTTCCGGCGTTCGCCGCGACGCTACGGCAGTTGGGCGCACGCATCGAGGCCGCATCGTGAGCCCGGAGTTGCCGGCGATTGCTCCCGTGATCGCCGTCGATGGTCCGGCGGCGGCCGGCAAGGGAACGCTGGCACGCCGCTTGGCGGCCCATTTCGGCTATGCCTATTTGGATACCGGCCTGATCTATCGTGCGGTGGGGGCGCGGACGCTCGACGGCGGCAACGATCCGGAGGATGTCGCTGCGGCCACGGCGGCGGCGCAGGCGCTCACGCCGACGGATCTGGCACGCGACGACCTGCGCGGCGATGACGTGGCGGTGGCGGCGTCAAAGGTCGCGGCCATCCCGGCGGTTCGCGCGGCCCTGCTGGATTTTCAGCGCAACTTCGCCGCCCGGCCACCCGGCGGCCGCGGCGCGGTCCTCGACGGCCGGGACGTGGGCACCGTGGTTTGTCCCGACGCGGGCGCGAAGCTGTTCTTGCGCGCATCGCTTGACGAGCGCGCCCGCCGCCGCGTTAAGGAGTTGCGGGAAAGGGGGCTCACGGCTATACATAGCCGCGTTTTGCGGGACATGGAGGAACGCGACGCGCGGGACGCCCGGCGCGCGGTGGCGCCGTTGGAACCGTCGGAAGACGCTTTCGTCATCGACACGGGCGGCCTTGACCCCGATGACGTGTTTGCCGCCGCCATGGATTTCATCAGCACGCGAACCCGGTTTGATTGAATGGCGTGGCCGTTCGCTAAGGACGTGGGACGCGCGACCGCCATGAGCGTTCGTGTCGCCATCGACGGCCCCGACGCGCGTCGTGATGGAGTGCGAACGCGGCGACATACGAACAAGGACCAGACGAACCGACACGCGACTGGCCTGGACCGCAGGGGTGGACCCCGGGACAGCGGCGTATTCATCAACCACTAGAGTGACAGAACAGGGACAACCGCTCGCATGGCATCAACTGCGCCGGAGGCATCCAACAACGAGGCCCCAACCGCCACCAAAGAGAGCTTTGCCGATCTTCTGGACGAAACCCTGGGCGAAGGCGACGACTTCGAGGGCCAGGTCGTTCAGGGCACCGTTCTTCGCATCGAAAACGACATGGTGTTGATCGATGTGGGGCTGAAATCGGAGGGCCGTGTTCCGGCCAAGGAATTCACCTCGCCCAGCGGCGAAACGACGCTGAAGGCCGGGGATACCGTCGACGTCTTCGTGGAGCGTTATGAAGACAAGGACGGGGTCGTCAGCCTGAGCCGCGAAAAGGCTCGCCGCGAAGAGGCGTGGACCCTGCTGGAAAAGGCGTTCAAGGCGGGCGAACGGGTCACCGGCTCCATCTTCGGCCGGGTCAAGGGCGGCTTCATCGTGGATCTATCCGGTGCGGTGGCGTTTCTTCCCGGCAGTCAGGTGGACATAAGGCCGGTGCGCGACATCGGCCCGCTGATGAACACGCCGCAGCCGTTCCAGATCCTGAAGATGGACCGCTCGCGCAACAACATCGTCGTGTCGCGCCGTGCGGTGTTGGAGGAGACACGTGCGGAGGCCCGTTCGGAGCTGATCGCCAACCTCCAGGAAGGCCAGGCCCTGGAGGGTGTGGTCAAGAACATCACCGACTACGGCGCCTTCGTCGACCTGGGTGGGGTCGATGGCCTGTTGCACGTCACCGATATCGCGTGGCGGCGCATCAACCACCCGTCGGAAGCGCTCCAGATCGGCGAGACGGTCAACGTCAAGGTCATTCGCTTCAACCCGGAAACCCAGCGCATCTCGTTGGGGATGAAGCAGTTGGAGCCCGACCCGTGGTCGGGCGTGGAGCTGAAGTACCCGGTGAGCACCAAGTTCACCGGCCGGGTGACCAACATCACCGACTACGGCGCCTTTGTCGAGTTGGAGCCGGGCGTCGAGGGTCTGGTCCATGTCTCGGAGATGAGCTGGACCAAGAAGAACGTCCATCCGGGCAAGATCGTCTCCACCAGCCAGGAAGTGGAGGTGATGATCCTGGATGTGGATCCCGACAAGCGGCGGATCAGCCTCGGCCTCAAGCAGTGCCTCGCCAACCCGTGGGACGATTTCCGCGAAAAGCTGCCGCCGGGCTCCGAGGTGGAAGGCGAAGTCAAGAACATCACCGAGTTCGGGCTGTTCATCGGCCTGCCAGGCGATATCGACAGCATGGTGCACCTTTCCGACTTGTCCTGGGACCGGTCCGGCGACGAGGCCATCGCCTCCTACAAGAAGGGCGATCAGGTCCGCGCCAAGGTGCTGGACGTGGACGTGGACAAGGAGCGCATCAGCCTCGGCATCAAACAGCTGGACACCGATCCGTTCGAAAGTGGAATGGCGTCGGTGAAGAAGGGACAGGTGGTGACCTGCACCGTCTCGGCGGTCAACGACGGCGGCGTCGAGGTCCGGGTCGGGGACGGCGTGCCGGGCTTCATCCGCAAGGCCGACCTGTCGCGTGACCGCAGCGAACAACGTCCGGACCGCTTCGCCCCCGGCGAAAAGGTCGACGCCAAGGTGACCCAGGTGGATCAATCCGGCCGCCGAGTCATGCTGTCGATCCGCGCCCGCGAGGTGGACGAGGAGAAGCGGGCCATGGCGGAATACGGCTCGTCGGATGCCGGTGCCAGCCTGGGCGACATCCTCGGACCGGTTATGCGCGAGAAGCAGGATTCCGACGCCGCGGAACGCGCCGAATCCGCCGCCAACGAGGCGGAAGAGCCGAAGTCGGACTCGTGAGTCGGGGCAAGGCCGGCCTGCGGGCGGCCGGCTCGGCCGGCATGCCGCTCGAATGAGCCTCGAGGCCGACCTTGTGGTGGACCGCCGCCGTTTGAAGCGGCGGCTCAACCTGTGGCGGATCGTTGCCGTGGTTGCCGTGGTGGCGGCCGTGGTCTTCGCCATCGGCCGCTTTGATGCGGTGGGCACCAAACCCTACGTGGCCCGGCTGTCCGTCGAGGGCGTCATCGTCGATGATCCGGCCCGCGACGCGCTGCTCATGGACGTGGCCGACGATTCCGACATCAGGGCGCTTCTGGTCCGGATCAACAGTCCGGGCGGCACGGTCGTCGGCGGCGAGGCCCTCTATCGCGGGCTGCGGCGCGTTGCGGACGTGAAGCCGGTGGTGGTCGTCAATGGGGGAACTGGCCACGTCGGCGGCGTACATGGCGGCGCTCGGCAGCGACCACATCGTCGCCCGCGAGGGCACCGTCACCGCCTCCATCGGCGTCATTCTCCAGTCGGCGGATCTCACCGGGCTGTTGGAGATGATCGGCATCAAGCCGGAGACGGTGAAGAGCGGACCGTTGAAGGCCCAGCCGAATCCCTTTGAACCGCTGTCGCCGGCAGCGCGGCAGGCGACCGAGGATGTGGTCAAGAACCTCTACCAGATGTTCGTCGGCATGGTTACCGAGCGGCGCCCGCTGAACCGCGAGGCGACGCTGAAACTGGCCGATGGGCGTATACTGACCGGGCGTCAAGCCCTGTCTATCGGGCTGGTGGACGCGCTGGGCGGCGAGCCGGAGGCGCGAGCGTGGCTGGAGCAGACGCACGACATCGGGGTGGCCATGCCGACGCAGAATGTGGTGGTCAAACACCCGGAGGATGAATTCATCGAGCTGCTTGATCGGCTCTTTGAAAAAGCCTCAATATTAGAACGGGTTAGACTTGACGGCCCGATTTCGGTCTGGCACCCTGCCTTGTAAGGGGAATGCTCGGGGTGTGAGGGAATTCCGGCCGGGCGATCTCGACTGCGGCATCGGTTCCGAGATCGACGATCAGGACCGACATCATCGAGGCCAACATCGGGGATGGGGCAGGGGCGATGACCAAGTCTGAGCTGATCGCACGTCTGGCGGAGGCGAATCCACACCTCTATCAGCGGGGCGTGGAACGCATCGTAACGACGATCTTCGACGAGATCGCCACCGCTCTTGCGCGGGGTGACCGGGTGGAATTGCGCGGATTCGGTGCATTTTCGGTCAAGGAGCGGGGCGCCCGCCTGGGCCGCAATCCGCGGACCGGGGAATCCGTGGACGTGGCGGCCAAGTACATTCCGTACTTCAAGACCGGCAAGCAGCTCCGCGAAATCCTAAACACCTGAAGCCACGCCGCGGCCCGGGAAGCGAGGAGAGGTTCCGTGCAAAAACTAATCTTCTGGATCGTCTTCGTCATCCTAGCCGCGATCGTCATCGCCTTCTCGGTCAACAACCGAACGGTATTGGCCCTGGATCTGTGGCCAGCGCCGTACGGAATCGACCTGCCGGTGTTCGCGGTGGCTTTGATCGGCGTGCTGATCGGCTTCGTGTGGGGGGGCATCATCACTTGGATCGGCGGCGGCCGGACTCGCGAGAAACTGCGCCAGCAGGTCCGCGAGAAGGAATCCATGGCCCGCGAACGGGCGATCGTGCAAGAACAGCTCAACCGGCTGCAGAATACCGCCAAGCAAGCCTCCATTCCGCCTCCGCCGGCCGACGCCGCTTGATTGGACGCCGATGCGCGTCATCACCGCGGCAGACCTGCAACAAACCCTGGACTACGAATCGCTGGTGGATCGGCTGCGCGAGTACTTTCGCAGCGGCGTCACCGTGCCGGTGCGCCACCACCACACCATCGACATGCCTGAGGGCCCCGAAGCGACCCTGCTGTTGATGCCAGCGTGGCGCGAAGGTTCTTATCTGGGGGTCAAGATCGCTACCGTGTTTCCGGACAACGGCAAACGCGGCTTGCCCTCGGTGATGGCGACCTATCTGCTGATGGACGGCCGCAGCGGCGAACCGATAGCGCTGATCGACGGATCGGAGCTCACCACCCGACGCACCGCGGCGGCATCGGCCTTCGCCTCGCGGTACCTCTCGCGGCCCGATTGCGAGCGCCTGCTCATGGTCGGCACCGGCGCCCTGGCGCCCCACCTGATCCGCGCCCATGCCTCGCAGCGGCCCATCTGCAACGTGCTCATCTGGGGTCGCAACCAGGCGAGAGCGGAATACCTGGCGAAACGCTTGAACCACCGGCGGTTTCGGGTCGTCGCCACCGACGACCTGGAGAGCGCGGCCCGCGGTGCCCATATCATCTGCTGCGCCACCGGGTCCCACGATCCGTTGATCCGCGGGGCATGGTTGCAGCCGGGCCAGCATCTGGACCTGGTGGGAGGATTTACGCCGGCGATGCGCGAAGTGGACGACGAGGCGATGCGCCGCGCCGAACTGTTCGTAGATACCCGGGATGGCGCGCTGAAGGAGGCCGGCGACATCGTTGATCCCATCCGCCGCGGCGTCATCGCCGAATCCGACGTCAACGGCGATTTGTTCGACCTTGCGCGCGGCCTGCGGCCGGGCCGCGATCGGTATGACCAGATCACGCTGTTCAAGTCGGTCGGCACCGCGCTCGAGGATCTGGCCGGCGCCAAGCTAGCGTTCGAACGGGTGTGAGCGGGCAGCCATGAGGGCAGCGGCGACACGTCTGGCGGAAAGGGCGGCAACCAAAGCGGTGGCGGTGAAGATCTGTGGGCTGTCGACGGCGGAAGCCGTGGATGCCGCGGTGGCCGGGGGGGCGGCCTACGTGGGCTTCGTGTTCTTTCCGCCCTCGCCGCGGTCACTGGCCCCGGCGACGGCGGGGGCGCTTGCCGCCCGTGTGGCGCCCGGCATCGTCCGCGTGGCGCTGACGGTGGACGCCGACGATGCGTTGATCGATGCCATCGTCCGGGTCGCGGGCATTGACATGTTGCAACTCCACGGTGCCGAGCCGCCCGAGCGGGTCGCTGAACTCCGTGCCCGCTCTGCGCTCCCGGTGATGAAGGCGGTTGCCATCTCTGGACCGGAGGACCTCGGCCGTGCGGGTCGGTACGAGTCCGTCGCGGACCGCCTGCTGTTCGACGCGCGTCCGCCGGCGGGTGCGACGCGCCCCGGCGGCAACGCTCAGCCCTTCGACTGGTCGCTGTTGCACGGGCGGCGATGGACACGACCGTGGATGCTGGCTGGTGGTCTGGATGCCGATAACGTGGCGGAGGCCGTACGCACCAGCGGTGCCTCGGCGGTGGACGTGTCCTCGGGCGTGGAGGACGCACCGGGGATCAAGAACGTGGAGAAGATCCGTCGTTTTCTCGCCGTTGCCCGCGACCTGAAGCTGCAGGGCCACTAAGACGCCTTTCGCCGTCGCGACGCCTATGCTTAATTGAGCGCCGCCCATGGACACCTTGAACACCTATCGTGCCGGCCCGGACGACCGCGGCCACTTCGGCCTCTATGGAGGCCGATATGTGGCCGAGACGTTGATGCCGCTGATCCTGGAGGTGGAACGCGCCTACGCGTCGTGCCGCGAGGACCCCACGTTCCGCGATGAATTCGCCTATTACCTGCGGCACTACGTGGGTCGGCCCAGCCCGCTGTACCGTGCCGACCGGTTGACCGAGGAGCTCGGCGGCGCCCGCATCTACTTCAAGCGGGACGAGCTGAACCACACCGGCGCTCACAAGATCAACAACACCCTGGGCCAGATTCTGGTGGCGCGCCGCATGGGCAAGACCCGCATCATCGCCGAGACCGGCGCCGGCCAGCACGGCGTGGCGACTGCCACGGTGTGCGCGCTGTTCGGCCTGCGATGCGAGGTCTACATGGGGGCCACCGACATCGAGCGTCAGTCGCCCAACGTGTTCCGGATGAAGCTGCTGGGCGCCGAGGTCCGGCCGGTCACGTCAGGCACCGGCACGTTGAAGGACGCCATGAACGAGGCCCTGCGCGACTGGGTCGCCAACGTGGAGGACACCTACTACCTCATCGGTACCGTCGCCGGTCCGCACCCCTATCCGGCGATGGTGCGGGATTTCCAGTCGGTGATCGGCGACGAGGTGCGCGAGCAGATGCAGGAAGCCGAAGGGCGCCTGCCGGACTCGCTGGTCGCCTGCATCGGCGGCGGCTCCAACGCGCTGGGTCTGTTTCATCCGTTCCTCGACGACGCTGAGGTGCGGATGATCGGCGTGGAAGCCGCCGGCCACGGATTGGACACCGACCAGCATTGCGCTTCGCTCACCGGCGGCGCGCCCGGCGTGTTGCACGGCAACCGCACCTATCTGTTGCAGGATGCCGATGGCCAAATCCTTGAGGGCCACTCCATTTCCGCCGGTCTCGACTATCCGGGCGTCGGGCCGGAACATGCCTGGCTGCGCGATTCGGGACGGGTGGAGTACGTCGGTGTCACCGACGACGAGGCGTTGGCCGCCTTCCAGCTCTGCACCCGAACAGAGGGCATCATCCCGGCGCTGGAGCCGGCGCATGCGCTCGCCCACGTGATGCGGATCGCCCCCGACCTGCCGGACGACCACCTGCTGGTGATGAATCTGTGCGGTCGCGGCGACAAGGACGTGTTCACCGTTGCCCGCCACCTGGGGGTGGAGCTGTGACCGGCGAAGGCCGGATCGCCCGCCGCTTCGCCGAGTTGCGCGAAGCGGGACGGGGCGGACTGGTGGCCTTCGTCACCGCCGGCGATCCCGATGCGGCCACTTCGGCGGCGATCCTTGCCGGCCTGCCGGCGGCCGGCGCCGACCTGATCGAGCTCGGCGTGCCGTTCAGTGATCCGATGGCCGACGGCCCGGCCGTCCAAGCGTCCTCGCAGCGGGCGCTGCGAGCCGGACAGACGCTGCGCCGCACCCTGGACATGGTCGCCGATTTCCGCCGTGGGGACGATCGCACGCCGGTGGTGCTGATGGGCTACTACAACCCCATCTATGTCTACGGTGCGGAACGGTTCTGCGCCGATGCCTGCGATGCCGGCGTCGATGGACTGATCATCGTCGACCTGCCGCGGGAAGAAGCCGACGAGATGCTGCCGGCGATGCAACACACGGGACTCGACCTGATCCCGTTGGTCGCGCCGACTACCGACGACCACCGCCTGCCGCACGTGGTGGAGGGCGGTAGCGGCTTCGTCTACTACGTGTCCATTACCGGTATCACCGGCACCGCGGCGGCCCGCGTCGATCAGATCGGCGGTGCCGTCCCTAGGGTGCGCCAGCATACGCGGCTGCCGGTGGCGGTGGGCTTCGGAATCCGTACGCCCGACCAAGCGGCGGTGGTGAGCCGCATCGCCGACGCCGCGGTGGTCGGCTCGGCGCTTGTTCAGGCTGTGGCCGATGGCCTGGACGACGACGGTGCGCCGCGCCCCGGCCTCGTCGAGGGGGTCCTGGACAGGGTTGGTGGCCTGGCCGCGGCCGTGCGCGCGGCCGGCGTGGAGGAGGCGCAGGCATGAGTTGGCTGAGCAACGTCGTCCGTCCGAAACTGCGCGAACTGGTGGGCGGCGGGCCGGAAATTCCGGAGAACCTGTGGGAGAAATGCCCCAACTGCGGGCAGATGATCTTCCATCGGGAATTGGCGAAGAACCTTCGCGTCTGCCACTACTGCGGCCACCATCTGCGGCTGGGCGTGGACGAGCGCATGGCGATGCTGTTCGACGACGGTGCCTACCAGACCATCGAGTTGCCCAAGGTGCCAAGCGATCCGCTGCGCTTTCGCGACCTGAAGCGATATACCGACCGGATCAAGGAAGCCCAGACCAAGGCCGGCCAGTCGGAGGCCCTGGTGGTCGCCCACGGTACCATCGGCGGCACCGCGGTGGTGGTGGCGGCGCTGGACTTCCAGTTCATGGGCGGGTCCATGGGCGTCGCCGTGGGCGAGGGCCTGGTGGCTGCCGCGCGGCTGGCCGTGGTTCAGGATGCGGCGCTGGTGGTGGTCCCGGCTTCCGGGGGCGCACGGATGCAAGAAGGTATCCTGTCGCTGATGCAGATGGCGCGGACCACCATCGCCGTGACCGAGGTCCGCGACGCCGGCCTGCCCTACATCGTGGTGCTGACCGACCCCACCACCGGCGGGGTCTCGGCGTCGTTCGCCATGCTGGGCGACATCACGCTGGCCGAACCCGGCGCGGTCATCGGTTTCGCCGGCGCGCGGGTGATCGAACAGACCATCCGCGAAACCCTTCCCGAAGGCTTCCAAAAGGCGGAATACCTGCACGATCACGGCATGGTGGACGCCGTGGTCCATCGGCACCACCTTCGCGACAACCTGGCGCGGATCATCGGCTTGTTGCGCCGGCCGAAGCCGTCCGCCGAAGTGCTGCCGCTGCGAGCCAGCGACGATGAGGACACGGAGCCGACGGAGACCGCCACCGCCCCGTCCCCGGCCGATGCGGCGGAGGACCGCCCCGCTGGTTAGCGACGCCGTCCTCGAACGGCTTCGGCACCTGCATCCGCGAGTCATTGACCTGTCCCTCGATCGCGTGCGTCGCCTGCTGCGGCGGTTGGGCGATCCGCAGGATCGACTGCCGCCGGTGATCCATGTGGCGGGCACCAACGGCAAAGGCTCCACCATCGCCATCCTCCGTGCGGTGCTGGAAGCGGCAGGCCTGAGCGTCCATGTTCACACCTCGCCCCATCTGGTGCGCTTTTCCGAACGGTTTGTGGTCGCCGGCGCGGAGATCGCCGACGGCGACCTCGCGGCGCTGCTGGAGGAGTGTGAGGCGGCGAACGGCGATGAACCCATCACCTTCTTCGAGATCACCGCGGCCGCGGGCCTGTTGGCGTTCGCCCGTGCGCCCGCCGATGTGACGCTTCTGGAAACCGGGCTGGGCGGGCGCCTGGACGCCACCAACGTGGTCGCTCGTCCGGCGCTGACGGCGATCACCCCCATCTCCCTGGACCACCAAGCGTTCCTTGGCGATACCCTGGCGGCCATCGCCGGCGAAAAGGCGGGGATTCTGAAATTTGGCGTGGCCTGCGTGGTCGCCGAGCAGGATCCCGAAGCTGCCCAGGTGTTGCGAAGCCGAGCGGCTGCCGTGGGTGTGCCGTTGGCCTGGCAAGGCGAGGACTGGTCGGTTCGCACCGCCGAAAACGAAATGGTCTACGAAAGCGGTCCCCGGCGAGTGGGCCTGCCACTGCCGGCGCTGCCCGGTGCCCATCAGGTGGTCAATGCCGGGGTGGCGGTGGCCTGCGCCGATCGGCTTTCGGGGTTCCGCATCGGCGATTCGGCGTTGCGTGAAGGCGTCGCCACAGCCGCTTGGCCCGGCCGCCTGCACCACCTGCAATCTGGTCGACTCACCGACCGGCTGCCGACCGGGTGGGAGCTTTGGCTGGATGGCGGCCACAACCCAGCCGCCGGAAAGGCACTAGCGGCGCACGCGGTTGGATGGCAAGACCGACCGCTCTACCTGGTGTTCGGAATGCTGCGCAACAAGGATGCTGCCGGATTCCTGGCGCCGTTGGCCCACGTCGCCGCCCGCACCATCGCGGTGCCGGTTCCCGGCGAATCGGCCGCTCTGGAAGCCGACGAGGCGGCGGCGGCCGCCGCCGCCGCGGGGCATCGAGCCACCAGTGCGGCGGACTTGGCGTCGGCCTTGACGGCTCTCGGTACCGCGTCCGAAGGTCCGGCGCGGGTGCTGATCACCGGTTCTCTCTACCTGGCCGGCGCGGTCCTGGCGGAAAACGGCGTCGAGGACACTTGAACACACGAAACCCCGCCGCAAGCGGCGGGGCCGGCGATGTTAGAACGACGCGGTTCTCAGAGGACCGATTCGACCCATTCGTACAGCTTGCCCTTGGGCAGCGCGCCGATCTTGGTGGCGGCGACCTGGCCGTCCTTGAACAGCATCAGGGTCGGGATACCGCGTACGCCGTACTTCGACGGAGTCATCGGGTTCTCGTCGATGTTCAGCTTGGCCACGGTGACGCGGTCGTCCAGTTCCGACGACAGATCCTCCAGGAACGGGGCGATCTGCTTGCACGGTCCGCACCATTCCGCCCAGAAATCCACCAGGACGGGCTTCTCGGCCTTCAGCACTTCGGCGTCGAAGGAATCGTCAGTTATCTGCTTGCTCATAGTCCCGCTTCCTGCCGGTTTCGGGGAATGGCGGAGCATCGGGCCGATCGGCGATCACGTACCCATGACTCCCCAAGGTCAGGCGAATCTAGGTTCGGGGTCGGGGTGCGTCAAGGCGCGGCGCCGTCCAGTAGGGAGTCCGGCAGGTCCATCCATGCCGGCGTGTCGGTCCACAGCAGGGCACAGCGGACCGACCTGTCGGGGTAGATATCGCGCATCAAAGCTCGGTAAGCGGCCATCTGGCGAAGGTACGCCTGCGGCACGGCGCCCGGGTCCGTCGGCGGTTCTCGCCCGGTCTTGAAGTCGACAATGGTGACGGCAGAGTCGGTTACCAGCAGGTGGTCGATCTGGCCGAAAACCACACGGCCGCCGACGACACCGGTGACCGCGACCTCGGCGCGTCCTGCCGCTCCGAACAGGCCCGCGAAGAGCGGATGCTCGAGAACCGCCAGCACTTCGGCCGATAGTGATTCGCGATCGGCGGGTGCCAGACCATGAATCGGCCGCGCTAGCCAGGCCCGCGCCGTGTCGCCCCGCCGAGCCGGCGTTACGTCAGGCAGGATCTGCAACAGCCGGTGTACCAGCCGGCCGCGACGAAACCGATCACCGTCGTCCGCGCCCACCGGCGAGCGGACGGGGGGAGCCTCTTCGTCGGGACGCGACGGCGCCAGGGGCCGCGGCGGATCGGCCTCCGCCGGTGGAGGGGAGAGCGCCCAAGCTGGCAAGGCGGCCGTAACGGTGGGAACCGGAGCCTCCGGCTTTCCTTCCGGCGCGGCCGTCTGCGGCGACGCCAGCCGCAGGATCGTTTCGTCCTGACCTTCGGCCGGCGCGCCCTTGAGGGTCGCCTCGACCACTAGGTCGGGGATCGTCCGCAGGCCGGCGGTGACGAGGTCGTACCAGCAGCCGTCAGTACGGCCCCTTACGGATTCCCAGCCGCCTACGTACAGGCGGTCGCGCGACCGCGTCATCGCCACGTACAGCAGGCGCCGGTACTCGTCCTCGGTCCGCGCCCGCGCCGCCTCGCGCAACCGCTCGCAGAGCGCCGTCCGGCTGTCCTTCGAACCCGGCCACAGGATCAGCGACGCGGCGCCTTCATCGTCGCCGCTGCCCCACAGCACATGGGGTCCCAGCTGCGCGGACGGCAGCGAGCACGTATCGGGCAGGATCACCACGTTGGCCTGCAAGCCCTTGGCGCCGTGTACGGTCATTACCCGGACCTCGCCGGCGCCCTGTTCCATGTCGCGCTTGACCTCGGTGCCGCCGGTTTCCACCCAGTGCAGGAACCCCTGCAGCGACGGCACGTGCTCGCGCTCGTAGCCCAGCGCCAGTGCCAGGAACTCGTCGATGGGATCGGCGGCTTCCGTGCCCAGCCGCCGCAATAACGCCTGGCGCCCACCGTCGGGACCCAGCGCCGCCGAGAAGAACTCGAACGGTGGCGCGAAATCGGCCCGCTCGAGGATCTTCGCAAGCCATTCGTATGCCGTGGCGAAGGCCGGGCGTTCGTCCCGGCGGCGGCGCAGCGTCGCCCAAAGGTGATCGTTTCGGCCATGGGCGAGCTCGAACAACTGGTCGTCGTCGAACCCGACGAAGGGGCTCTTCAGCACCACGGCAAGGGTCAGGTCGTCCTCCGGCAGTACGGCGAACCGGCCCAGCGCCATCATGTCCATGACCGCCATCTGTTCGGTCAGCACCATGCGGTCGCTTCCCGCAACCGGCACGCCGCGTGCCTTGAGACAGCGAACCATCTCGGCGGCGAACCGCCCGCGGGTGCGGACCAGGATCAGGATGTCCTCAGGACGGATGGGCCGTGCCTGGGACTCCAGCATCTCGCCGGACCGCAGCCAGTCGTCGATGCGGGCGGCAATATCCTCGGCCAACCGTCGTTCCGGGCCGTGCGGCGCCATGGCGTCCACGGGTGCGTCCCAGGGATCGGAGTCGGGGACCGCCTCCGGCTTGATGGTCGGCCACACCTCCACCAGACCGGCCTGCCCCTGGCGATGCGGCACGTGGCGGATGGGCGGACCGTCGGTGCCCAGCCCGGCACGGGCGGCCTCCGGCCCGAACACGGCGTCCACGGCCTGCAGCACCGGCACCGTCGACCGGTACGACACGGCAAGCTCCACCGGTCGCCAGTCGCCGCCCGCCGCTTCCACCCGCACCGCGAAATGGTCGCGCATGCGGGTGAATGCGTCCGGATCGGCGCCCTGGAAGCTGTAGATGGACTGTTTCTCGTCGCCCACAGCGAACACCGTGCGTGGTACGTCGCGGGCGCCTTCGCCGGCGAAGAACTCGGCCGCCAGCGCGCGGATCACCGACCACTGTTCGGGGCTGGTGTCCTGCGCTTCGTCCACCAGGATGTGATCGAGGCCGCCGTCGAGCTTGAAGTGTACCCATGAGGCACCGCCGTCGGCGGCCATCAGCGCGTCTGCATGGCCGATCAGGTCGTCGAAATCCAACAGCCCGCGTTCGGCCTTCAGCCGCCGGTAGGTTTCGACTTGGGCCGCGGCGAAGGTCAATAGCGCCGCGGTGTTGTCGATCACCTCGCAGGCCTTCAGCCGCTCGGCCAGCGCGGCAATCCGGCTCCGCTCCGCCTGTAACGCCGGCCAGGGGTCCGGCACCGCGGCGCGGGCCTTCTTCGTCGCCAGGGTGCTGTCGGCCCGCGGCTCCCCCGTCTTGGTGAGGAACACTGCCGCGTAGTCGCCGGTCATGCCGTCGGCGCGGCCGTCCGGATCGGCAAGCCAGGCGCGAATCCGTCGCGCCCGGTCGCGGTCAGCGTCGCTGCCCTGGTCGAGGGCTCCGCAAGCGGCGGCGAGGCCGGCGCCATCGAACGCGGCGTCCTCCGACGCGGCGGCCAGAAGCGTATGTCGAGTGTCATCTGATGTTAGATCGTGCGCTTGGCGGGCGGTGGCGATGAGTCCCTCCGGCCCACCGCTTCGCGCCAGAGCGGCCTCCAGGCGCCCGTAGCGGCCCGTCAGTTCCACGATCAGGTCCGCCAAGCGGCCCTCGTCCACCGTGCTGGCCAGATGTCTCACGGCCCTGGCGAGTGCGTCGCCATCATCGGCCAGGCTCGCCGTCAGTGTCCGGTCGCGGGCCTCCAGGCGAAGTGCTGTGGCGGTGTATTCGTCGGCAACCTGGAAATGCGGCGCGATCCGCGCCTCCAGTGGGAACCGCGCAAGCAACGATTCGCAGAAGGCGTGGATGGTCTGGATCTTCGGTCCGTCGGCGGCGTCCAGCACCCGGGCGAACAATCGACGGGCGGAAGCGATTTCCTCCGGTGCCGGCGACCGGCCGAGCGACGCAGCGAGGTCCGTGGCAATACGGGCGTCCTCGGCCACCGACCACTGGCCCAGGCGGTCGTCCAGCCGGGTCGCCATCTCCGTCGCCGCCGCCTTGGTGAAGGTCAGGCACAGAATGCGCTCCGGCGGCGTACCGGCCACCAGCAGGCGGACGATGCGATCGATCAGCACCCGTGTCTTGCCGGTGCCGGCGTTGGCCGACACCCAGACCGACGCGGCCGGTTCCGCGGCACGGATCTGGGCGGCCTGCGTGCTCACGCCTCGCCAATCCCTTCCGCGGTGGCGCCCAGCCACTCACGGACCCGCGCCAGATGGTCGTAGTCGCCCGCCCAATCGGTCCGGAACGGTCGCACGCGAGACAGATAAGGTGTTGCGGGGTCGTCGTACTGGGCGATCAGCCGCAGCAACCCGTCGCGGGCCGCGGCCGTCACCTCCGCCACGTCCAGTTTGAGCACGCTTTCCTCGCCCGGCGTCCTGCCGCCGGAGAGCCTGACGTAGGCCAGGGTCGATACCTCCGCCGCGGCAACGCCGTCGAAGGCCCCGCCTTCCGCCATCATCGCTTCCAGCGGCAACTGTGGCGACAAGCCCGAACCCACCTGCTTGGGCGACGGTACCGCCCCGGTCTTGTAGTCGAGGATCGCAAGGCCGCCGTCGGTCAAGCGGTCGATGCGGTCCGCCCGCGCGGTGAGCCGGAACGAGCCGGCGGGGCCATCCAGCGTCAATTCGCCGCGGCTCTCGGCGGCGAGCAGGCGGACGCCGTTCTCCCGCCGCCGGTGCTCGAAGTCGACGAACCAGGCGGCGATACGCTCGAACCGCGGCCACCAGTAGGCACGAACGCCCGGCCGGGCGAGGGCACCGGCGAACGCCTGGCGGCCGAAGTCCAGCAAGTGCAATTCGGCATCGGCGGGCAGGGTGTCCGGGAACGCCTGACAGAATGCGTCGAGGGCATCGTGGATCATCGTCCCGCGGTCGGCGGCCCCTGGATCGGCGTCCAGCGGCTCCAACGGCTCCAGGCCAAGCACGTGGCGGGCATAGATGGCGTAGGGATCGCGAATCCAGGTCTCGATACGGGTCGCCGACAGGCTCCGCGGGCGCGCCGCCACCGGTGGCGTCGGGGCGGGCGGCGGTACCGGCTGCGGGATGTCCTCCGCCGATCGATCCAGGGCTTCGGCCCAGGCCAGGTAATCGGCCCCGATATCGATGGCGGCGCCGGCGGCACCGGCCACTGTTTCGATGCGCAGAAGCCACCGTGCCGGCACCGTCGGCGTGCCGTCCACCCGCCGCGAGCGGGTCAGCGTCACGTCTGGCGCGGCGAACGCCTGGACGAAATCGTGGGCGGCAAGCCCGATCCGCCGTTCCGGCAGCGGCAGTCCGAAGGCTGCCATCATCGGCCGGCTCATCCACGGGCTGGCACGCACCTCCGGCGGCCACGAACCCTCGTTGAGGCCGCCCAGGATCATCACGTCGGCGCGTTGAAGCCTGGCTTCCAGAGGCCCCCAAATGGCCAGTCGCGGATGGCCGCCGAACCGCGGCCGCACCACCCGTCCCTCGAGAAGGGCCTCCAGCAGCGCCGGGTAGGACACGCCGGGCACCGCCGGCAGGTCGGCGGCCGCATCGGCCAACTCGGCGACGAAGGCCGCAGCAGTCTCGCCGGCATCTCCGGCCCACAGGCGGGCGGCGCCGGATTCGTCGTCCGATGCCGCCAGGGTCTCCGCCATCCGTGCGTGGGCTTCCAGGATCGGGCGGACGCCCGCCGCGGGGGCGCCCAGGACCTCGGTAAAGGGAGCGACGGCCGTTTCCAACTGGTCCAACAGGCCGATCAGGGAGTCATCGTGCGCGTCGGCGCAGGCCCGACGCAGGCCGTCGATGCCCGGACCCGGTCGTGGGCCACGGAGGCAGCGCCGTTCCAGCTCCCGCACCCGATTGCGGAAGGTCCCGACAGCCATGCCGCCGGCAGCCAGCGGGTGCTTCAGCGCCGCCAGCAGCGGCACCGGCGCCAGGTGGTCGGCGACCATCCGCGCGGTCAGCCGCAGGAAGGCGCCGGGCGGGGTTTGCGCCAGGGGAAGGCCGGCGGAGTCGTTTACGGCCAAACCCCATCGGCCGAGCGCGGCGGCGACCCGCCGCGCCAGATCGCGGTCGGGCGTGACCAGTGCCGCCGTGCGTCCCGGCGCTTCCAACGCTTCCCGCATTCGCAAGGCAACGACCGCGGCTTCCTCGCGTGGTGTGGGGCAATCGATCCGTCGCACGCCGGCCAGCGCCGCGGCGGCCGTGCCGCGGTCGACGGCCGGCGGGCGGTCGATGGCGTCGGCTGGAACCAGCGCTTCGCGAACCAGCGCCACCCGAGGTGACTCGGCGGGGCCCCCGCCGTGAACCTCGACCCATGAGCCGACTGCCCGGCGGTCCACGCCCAGCCGGCGCAGCAGCCGCGCCATCCCGAACTGGGGATGCGAGGGACCCAGAGCGTCCCACGCGGCGTCGCTCATCCCAGCATCGACACCGGGCAGGATCACCGCACTCCGCGGCAGGCGGGCGACCACCGCCAGCAGATCCGCCGTCGCCGGGATGCTGCCCGTGGAGCCCGCGGCGATGACCGGTGCATCGGGGGGCGCCGCCGTCCACGCCTGCGCCTGTGCAGCGAGCAGCCGATTGCGGCGGTCGGCGGGATCGATGGCGCCTTCCTCGGCCAGGATCGCCGGCCAGTGCTCGCTGATGATCCGCAGGTGCTCGAGGGTCAGCCGCCAGTGGTTGGCATACCGCTCGGGCGCCAGCGTCTCCAGCCGATCGAGGTCTAGCCGCTCGGTGTGAGCCTGGTCGATCAGACGCGCCAGTTCTCCGGCCAGGCGTGCCGCGTGCTCCGGCGAGCCGCCTCCTTGCCCGCGGGCCAAGATCAGCCGGGTCAGCAGCAGTTGCCGGCGCACCGCCGGGATCGCCGGTGGAATGCCGGCGGCGTCCGCCGCTTCCAGGCCCTCCTCGTCCAGGCCACCGGGCGGCAGTTCGTCTTCATCGATATCGCCCAGCGGCGTCATCCGCGGCAGGATCAGCGGGCGTCCGCCGCTACGGCGCAGGAACGCCTCGGCCAGCGAGCGGCAGGCGCGTCGGGTGGGCAACAGCACCCGGACCTCGGCCAGGGCCGCCGGATCGTCACCGACGCGCGCCTGAATACCGTCGATCAGAGTGTCGAGGAATGCCGCCGTTGGCGGAATGGTGTACACGGCGGACGCACGGCCCGCCGGGGGCCGCGGCGCCTGGCGGGTCATGTGCGTTTGACGCCGGAGTGCTGGGCGCGCAGGTACGACTCGGCGACGGCAAGGCCGTCGGGGGTGCCGATATGGAACCACTTGCCGTCGTGCAGCGAACCGAACAGGCGCCCCGCCTCCATCGCGCGGTCGTAAAGCACGTTGAGCGAAAACGAACCCTCCGGCGCTTCCTCGAAGAACCGCGGGTGGAGGATCTGGATGCCGGCGAACAGATGCGGTGCCACCCAGCGCTCCGGCCGCCGGCGCAATCGCCCGTCGGGGTCCATGATGAAGTCGCCACGACCATCGTAGCCGAAGGCCTCCACCGTCGGATGCAACAGCAACAGGCCGTCCATGTGGTCGCCGTTCCAAGCTTCGGCCATGGCCTCAACAGTTGGGCGCGGGCCGTCCAGCCACATCACGTCGCCGTTGACCACCACGAACGGTTCGTCGCCGAGCATCGGCAGGGCTTTGACCACGCCGCCGCCGGTTTCCATCCGGGTTTCCTCGGGCGACAGGTGGATGCGCGGCTCGGTGCGGCTCTTCAGGTGGCGTTCGAACATGGACGCCAGATGATGGACATTGACCACCACATCGCCGATGCCGGCCTCGACCAGGCGATCGATGGCGCGGTCCAGAAGGGTCCGCCCGCCCACTTCGATCAACGGCTTCGGCACGCTGTCGGTGATCGGCCGCATGCGAACACCGAGGCCTGCGGCCAACACCATGGCGCGCGCCGGCCGGAGGTCCGCTTCGGGCGGCGTCACGAGGCCACCGTTTCGCATGGCGGCATGCCTCGGGCGGTGGCGGGGACGTGTTGATCGAACCACCGGGCGACGGCGTCCAGGGCCGGGTGGGCCAGGGCGTCTTCGAGCAAGCCCCATACGCGGGGAATATGCGCTAGGTAGGTTGCTTTCCCGTCGCGGCGGTGCAGGCGGGTAAAGATACCGATGACCTTGGCGTGGCGCTGTGCCGCCAGGACGGCGAACGCGGCGTCGAAAGCCCGCCGGTGCAGGCCCGGCATCGCCGCCACATAGCGCTCGATCATGGCCGCCTTCAACGCCGGGGTAATGTCGCGGCGGGCGTCTTCCACCAATGACATCAGGTCATAGGCCGGCGATCCGGCCACGGCGTCCTGGAAATCCAAGAGGCCGCAGGCACGCACCCCAGGCCGATCCGGCAGGTGGACCAGATTGTCCACGTGGAAGTCGCGCAGCACCAGGGTGGCCGGTTGACCTTCCAGGGCGGTGAACGCCTCCCGCCATGCCGCAACGTAAGCGTCGCGTACCGGTCGGGGTGTCGGTTCGCTCCGCGTTGCCGGCAGAAACCAGTCGGTCAGCAGTGACGCCTCCTCCAACAGTCGACCCGCGTCATACAGGGGCAGATCGTCCGGCAGGGTCTCCGCCGCCGGCCGCCGATGCAGGTCAATCAGCACGTCAACGGCCAGGGCGTAGAGGGCGGTTTCGTCGGCGCCCGCCTGCAACAGCCGGGTATACGTGCGTCACCCAGATCCTCAAGCAGCAGCAGACCCGATTCCGCATCCTCGGCGACGATTTCCGGCGCGCTCAGGTCGAGGCGGCGGAGCAGCCGGCCGATGCGCACGAACGGCCTGACGTCCTCCATCGGCGGTGGCGCGTCCATCAGCACCGCCCGACGCGTGCCGTCATCCAGGCGCAGATAGCGGCGGAACGACGCATCGCCGGCCAGCGGCCGGGCGTCGGCCGGGTTCCACCCGTGGGCGACCAGGAAGGCATCGATGAGGCGCCTGCGATCAGCCAAGGTCGAGCTCCGCCAGTCGTTCCGACCACGTACCGCCGGCGCGCAGTGTTGCCCGCCGTTGGTCGTCTCGGCCGGGAACGAAGTCCAGTACCACGTCCAGCCGCTCGGCCGGCAGAAGTGCGCCCAACCGATCCGGCCACTCGATCAGCGACACGCCTTCGGCCAAGGCCTCCTCGAGGCCGAGTTCCAACGCCTCGTCCGCATCCTCTAAGCGGAACAGGTCGAAGTGATAAACCGTGCCTTCGGCCTGTGGTCCCGGTGGGTAGGTCTGCAGCAGAGTGAACGTGGGGCTGGGTACCTCCTCCGCCGGGTGGCTGCGGGCGCGAACGAAGGCCCGGGCGAACACCGTCTTGCCGGCGCCCAGGTCGCCCCACAGCGCGATCACGTCGCCGGGAACGGCCACCGGGGCCAGCCGATGTGCGAGTGCCTCGGTCGCCGCTTCATCGGCCAACGATTGGACGATCGTCACGGCGTCGGCTGTGGCCGCGGGAGGCAGCGACTGAGGGGCGTTCACGCGGCCTCCGCGCGGCGGCCGGCCTTGATCAATGGCAACTCGATGGTCATGTTGAGGCTCGTCACGGGGCTCCCAGTTTATCAGGCCGCCGAAGAACCCTGAAGCGCATGCTAAATCAACGGCGCGGCAACTCATCGGGTAATCTCAGAACATGACCGACGCACCGTTGTCCACCGACGTCGCCATCATCGGGGCCGGGCCCGTGGGCCTGTTCGCCGTCTTCGAATGCGGCATGTTGGACATGCGCTGCCACGTGATCGACGCCCTGGGTGCGGTGGGCGGACAATGCACGGCGTTGTATCCGGAGAAGCCCATCTACGACATCCCCGGATATCCCAGCATCCTGGCCGGCGAGCTGGTCGCGCGGCTGGAGGAGCAGGCGCAGCCTTTCAATCCCTCCTATCATCTCGGCCGGCCGGTGACCGCACTGGAGCCCGCGCCGGGCGACCGTTGGCGACTGACCGTCGGCGATGCCACCACCATCGAGGCGACGGCGGTGGTTATCGCCGCCGGCGTCGGCGCCTTCGGTCCCAACCGGCCGCCGCTGGAGGGGATCGAAGCCTTCGAATCCCAGGCCGAGGGGCGTGGTGTCCATTACCTGGTGCGCCGCCGCGAGGACTATCGCGGTCGCCGGGTGGTGATCGGTGGCGGCGGCGACTCGGCGGTGGACTGGGCCCTGTCGCTGGCTGAGGTTGCGGCCAGCGTGGCGGTGGTCCATCGGCGCGACAAGTTCCGCGCGGCGCCGGAATCGGTACGGCGTTTGCGGGAGTTGGCCGACGGTGGCGCAGTGGACTTGGTGGTTTCGTACCAGCTTCATGCGCTGGACGGCACCGACGGCGACCTGAGCGCGGTGATGGTGCGCGACCTGGACGGCCACACCCGCCGGCTCGAGGCAGACGTGTTGTTGCCGTTCTTCGGCTTGTCTCAGAACCTAGGCCCCATTGCCGAGTGGGGACTGAACTTGAACCGCAACCATATCGTCGTCGATCCGGCCACCGGTGGTGCCGGTCAGCCGGGGCTGTTCGCCATTGGCGACATTGTCACCTACCCCGGCAAGCTGAAGTTGATCCTCACTGGATTCGCCGAGGCGGCGGCCGCCGCGCATGCGATTTTTCCGCTGGTCCGGCCCGGTGAATCGCTCCATTTTGAGTACTCTACGACCAAGGGTGTTCCTGGTTCTTGGTAGCCGACCGGTGCTGAACGTCCGGCACCCGGCAACAGGGCACCCGACCGGCGGTCGCAAAAAGACTGGGCAGAGACCACAGGGAGGAATCAGCCATGCGGAGGGCAGCCGCCGTGGCTATTGCCGGGATCGGGTTGTTTGTGGTCACGGCGTCGACCGGTGTTCCGCGCGGCGTTGGCTGGGCCGCGGATCCGGCGGCCGCCCAAACTGGCGACCCGGAGGTAGGAAGGGCGATCGCCACCGCGGCCGGCTGCGTCAACTGCCACGGTCCGCTGGGTGTCAGTTCGGATCCGTTGATTCCCAACCTTGCGGGCCAGAACCAAGAGTATCTGATTCATCAACTGCAGCTGTTCCGCAAGCCGCCGGGTGCCCGGCCGATGCCGAAACGACGGGCACGCTGTTCGGACCACACCATGGATTCCCAGGCGGCACCGCTGACCGATCCGGATATCGCCCACGTGGTGGCATTCTTCTCCGCCCTGTGGTGCGGGTCCAGCGGGGCCGAGGCCGATGTGGCGCCGCCACCGCGCGCCGCCCGTTGCATGAGTTGCCACGGTCCCGACGGGATGAGCGAGAACGAAGTGGTGCCGCGGCTGGCGGGCCAGAAAACCGCCTACCTGGGGAGGCAATTGCGCCTGTTTCGGGATGCCGCGCGCGATGCGCCGCGATCCGATGAGGTGTCGGGGCGCTTCCATCCGATCATGGGCAGCGAGGCGGTGCTATTGACCGACGCCGAGATCGACGACATGTCGACGTTCTTCTCCGGCCAAAGCTGCTGGTAGCGCTACTACATGTACGCCGGCATTGAGGCGGAGGGAGGCGCGAAATGGCGCAGCGGGTGCATCTCCTGATCGGGACGCGGAAGGGCGTCTTCGTACTGGAAAGCGATGCCGAGAGGCGTTCGTGGGCGCTGCGTGGCCCCTTCTGCGAGGCGTGGCCGATCAATCACGTCATCGCCGATCCGACGACCGGCACCATCTACGGCGGCGGCGGCGACGCTTGGTTCGGCCCGGCGGTGTGGAAATCTGCCGATCTGGGGGCGACCTGGACCCATTCGAGCGAGGGATTGGCCTACGCCGAGGGCGAGGATCCCATCAAGGCCGTGTGGAGCGTAGCGCCGAGCCATGGCCGCATTTATGCGGGCGTGGAGCCGGCGGGATTGTTCGAAAGCGACGATCAGGGGCAGACGCGGCGGCACGTTTCCGGGCTGCGAGATCATCCGTCGCGCCCCGACTGGCAGCCCGGCGGTGGCGGTCTGATCCTCCATTCGCTGGTTCCCCATCCGGAGAACCAAGCCGAGCTCTGGGTCGCCATCTCCACGGGAGGCGTGTTCTACACCGCGAATGGCGGCAAGGCCTGGGAACCCCGCAACAAGGGCACTCGGAACGACTATCTGCCAGAAGGTCAGCGATACCCGGAGTACGGCCAGTGCGTGCATGCCCTGGTGATGGCTCCGGGGATGCCGGACCGCCTGTATCAGCAGAACCACTGCGGCATGTACCGCAGCGACGACGGCGGCCGGAACTGGAACAGCATCGAGGCCGGCCTGCCATCCACATTCGGGTTCCCCGCCGTCGCTCATCCGCGGGACCCGGACAGCCTGTACCTCGTGCCGTTGAATGGTGACTCGGTGGGTCGCTTCGTGCCCGACGGTAAAGCAGCCGTCTGGCGTACACGCGACGGCGGCAACCGGTGGGAGGACCTGCGCACCGGCCTGCCGCAGGAAAATGCCTTCCTCGGCGTCTTCCGCCAGGCGCTGGCCACCGACCCCTTGGAGCCCGCCGGAGTGTACTTCGGCACCAGTTCGGGTGCGCTGTACGCCAGCGCCGACGAGGGCGATTCCTGGACCTGTATCGCCCAGCATCTGCCGGCGATCAGCTCTGTCGAGACGCTGGTGACCGAGGATTAGGTCTTTCGTTGAGGGTAACGGCGATGGCTGATGAGAGCGCCACAGCACCGCCGCCCACCGTCACGGTCGTGCTCCCTGACGCGCTGATCAATCTGTTCCCCGGTTCCGCCTCGCGCGTCGAAGTGGCCGCGACAACCGTCAACGAGTTGCTTGACGCGCTGGACTGCCGCTGGCCGGGCATGCGCGACCGGCTCTGCGATTCAAGGCCGGCCATCCGGCGGCACATTAACGTGTTCGTGGACGGCCGGCGCGCCGGTTTGGAAACGCGTCTTGCCGCGGGCACAGAGGTTTACGTGCTGACGGCGATGAGCGGCGGCGGCGGCATCGATGATCTGCACCAACCTTAAATCACTGCCGTTGCCTGCCGTGGCGTGCTGGGCGAACACGTCTGTTGCTCCGCCCTGACCCGGCGTCGACTTCGTATAGTTGGTGCCGAGGACATGCCAGACGCCGAAATCACTCAGTGGGAACATGCCGCTGCCGCTGAGAGGCGTGGCGCTCTGGAAGTCTTCGTCGGAGAGCAAATTGGCGTGCGCAGGGCCGGCCATGATGGCGGTGGAAGTGGCTGGCAAGCCGGCCGCGACGACCAGGGAGAGAAGGTGCCGTTTCATTGTCTTACTCCTGCCCCCCCCTGTTGTACCCAGGTATTCATCAGCCGTGATGCGGGATGCGTGCGGCGGCATCCCGTTTCTATTGGCCCGGTCAAAGCAAGAACGGGGCCAAACACGCCAATAGATTGAAATAACGGAATTATCGCGCCGTCGGTGAGTTGGCGCCGGAGACAAATTGTCAATCCTGCCGACAGGGAGGTCTAGGGGTCGGGCGTTCTACTCTTTCGCTTCCGCCGCGGGCAGGTGGCAGGTGATCGTGGTGCCTTTGCCGGGGCTGGAGTTCATGGTCACCCGGCCGCCGTGCAGCTCGACGAACCGGTTGACCAGCGAGAGGCCCAGACCCGGTTCTCCCTCGCCGCGTTCGAATACCGCCGCCTGCTGGTCGGGCGCCATACCGGGCCCCGTATCGGAAACGGAGACAGTCATCTCCCCGTCCACCCGCGCCGCCGCCAAGTGGATCGCGCCGCGCGGCGGGGTATAGCGGACGACGTTGCCCAGCAGCTTGAACACCACCTGTTTCAGCCGCTTCTCGTCGCAGACGATCCAGCCGATGTCCGGCGGGCAGTCGAACCCCAGGTGCAGGGATTTGCGCCGGGCATGCTCGCGCACCAGGGCCAGCACCGACGCCAACAGGCCATGCACGTCCACGGTGTCCAGTTCCAGGGTCATCAACCCGGCCTCGATGGTCGACAGGTCGAGGATGTCGTCGATGACCACCGCCAGCTCCCGTGACGCCTCCAAAATGCCGCGCACGTATTCGCTTTGTCGGCGGTTGAGGCCCCCCAGGTACTCCTCGGCCAGGACCTCGGCAAAGCCCAGGACAGAGGTCAGCGGCGTGCGGATCTCGTGCGAGACGTTGGCGAGGAATTCGGATTTCAGCCGGTCGGCCTCGCGCAAGGCCTCGGCACGCTCCTGCAGGGCCCGTTGGACGCGCACGCTGTCGGATACATCGAGGAATCCCAACATCACCGCGCCGTCGGGCAGCGGCACGCAGGCATAGTCCAAAACCGTGCCGTCGGTGCGGTGCAACCGGCCCTCGCGCGGCTCCCGGTCCAACAGCCGCTCGATGGCGCGGTGCTTGTAGTCCGCCCAGTCGTCGACACCGGCGATCAGCGGACGGGCGCTCTCGATCACATCGGTCAGGTGGGGCGCCGCTTCGATTTCGGCCTTGTCCAGCCGCCACAAGGTGGCAAACCCGGTGTTGCACAGCTTCATCCGGCCGTCGCTGCCGAACACCGCCACCGCCTCGTAGAGGTTGTCCACCGTTTGCTGGGCCACGGCGTTCAGGGTGTGGACGGATCGTTCCAGGGCTAGGCGGTCGGTGACATCCTCGTAGGTGTAGGCTAGGCCGCCGCCCGGATATGGACCGACCACGGCCCGCAGGGTGGCGCCGTCGGGCAGGTGCATCAGCGTCTCGACCGGCGCTTCCAGGCGACCCAGCCGGTCCAGCTGCTCGCTGCGGAAGGCGCGATAGTCGGCGTACTCCGGCAGCCGTCGGTTGGCGCGGATCTGGTCCAGCACGTCGCCCAGCCGCGGCTGCAGCGTCAGCCATTCGGTATCCAAACGGAACAGCGTTGCAAACGCGCCGTTGAAGAAGGCCAGGCGGGCATCGGCACCATAGACGGCGACCCCCGTGGCCAGGCTTTTCAGAACCTGATCGCGACCCTCGCCGCCCGGCGTTGCGGTAACGGCGAACCCGGCCGTTCCGGGCCAGCCTTGAACGGGCAGCTCTGTCACGGTCACCGACCGGCGGCTGCCCCGGCCATCGACGATCCGCATCTCGGTGCGCGGCGATCCGGCCTCGCGGGCCTGTTCCGCCAGGGCGCCGACCGCGGCGGCGGTGGTTGTGGCCACGTCGCGATTGGCAAACGCCACCTGCAGTTCGGCGTCGCGGATCCAGATGGGCAGCGGCAGGGCATCCAGCAGCGCGCGGAAGCTGTCGTAGGCGGCGACCAGGGCTTCGTCGCCGCGGTTGCCGGCGTCCACGCCACCATCGTCGCGCATCCAGACCATGTCGGCCAAGGCCCTGCCATCGGCGGCCGTCGCGCGAACGCCCACGGCGTGCACGGCGCGGGCACCGTTCGCCGTCGCCAGGCTCAGATGAAATCCCGAACCGTCACGCCGCAGCGCCTCGGCGGCGCGGCCCAGCTCGGCCGCATCCAGGGCATCGAAGCCGGCGATGACGTCATCGAACCGGGCGTCGGTCCCGGCGTGCAGACCTAGCAACACGGCGAGCCGTCGGGAGCAGTGCTCGGCCCCGGAGGCATGGTCCCACACGTAGAGGCCTTCGGGCGCGGTAGCCACCAACTCGCGCCAGGTTTCCGCCGTACGGCGGGCCGCTGCGGCTTCGGACTCGGCATGGGCGGCGCGGCGGGATAGGCGGAGAACAAATACACTGCCTATCGCGGCCATACCGGCCGCGCCGGCCGCTACGGCGATCAGAGGATCGGCAACCACTCTGGCACTCTACGGAATCCGAAAGGGCCGGCCAAGCGCGGCAGCATGGCCCCGGCAGCCGCTAGTCGCCGGGAGCCAGGTTCAATCGCCGTAGACGGGCGCCGAAGGAATCAATACCGGCGAGATCAATACCGATAGTATTCCGGCTTGAATGGGCCTTCGGTGGTCACACCGATGTATTCGGCCTGTTCCGGCGTCAATTGCGTCAGGTTGACGCCCAGCTTGCTCAGGTGCAGGCGCGCCACCTTCTCGTCCAGGTGCTTCGGCAGCACGTACACCTGCCGCTCATAGCGACCGGGGTTGTTCCACAACTCGATCTGCGCCAGCACCTGATTGGTGAATGAGGCGCTCATCACGAAGCTGGGATGGCCGGTGGCGCAACCGAGGTTCACCAGTCGTCCCTCGGCCAGCAGAATCAGCCGTTTGCCGTCCGGAAACTCGATCTCATCCACCTGCGGCTTGACGTTGTGCCAACGGTAGTTGCGCAGGGCCGCCACCTGAATCTCGGCGTCGAAGTGGCCGATGTTGCAGACGATGGCGCGGTCCTTCATCTGCCGCATGTGGTCCAGGGTGATCACGTCCATGTTGCCGGTGGCGGTGACGAACACGTCGCCCATCGGCGCCGCCTCATCCATGGTCGCGACCTGATACCCCTCCATCGCCGCTTGCAACGCGCAGATCGGATCGATTTCGGTGATCAGCACCCGGGCGCCCTGGTTGCGCAGGCTGGCCGCCGAACCCTTGCCCACGTCGCCATAGCCGCACACCACGGCGACCTTGCCGGCGACCATCACATCGGTGGCCCGCTTGATGCCGTCCACCAGGCTTTCGCGGCAGCCGTACAGGTTGTCGAACTTGGACTTGGTCACTGAATCGTTGACGTTGAACGCCGGCACCGCGAGGGTTCCGGCCTTGGCCATCTCGTACAGCCGATGCACGCCTGTGGTGGTCTCTTCCGACAGTCCGCGCACGTCGGCCATCAGCTCCGGGTGTTTGTCGTGCATCACCGCAGTCAGGTCGCCGCCGTCGTCCAGCAGCATGTTGGGGCGCCAGCCGTCCGGGCCCTCGATAGTGCGGTCAACGCACCACCAGTATTCATCCTCGGTTTCACCCTTCCAGGCGAAAACCGGGATGCCGGCGGCGGCGATGGCGGAAGCGGCATGGTCCTGCGTGGAGAAGATGTTGCAGGAGCTCCAGCGGATCTCGGCACCCAAGGCCACCAGGGTCTCGATCAGCACCGCGGTCTGGATGGTCATGTGCAGGCATCCGGCGATGCGCGCGCCGGCCAACGGCTGCGCACCGCTGTACTCCTCGCGGAGCGCCATCAGGCCGGGCATCTCCGTTTCGGCGATGGCGATCTCCTTACGGCCCCAATCGGCCAGCGCGATGTCGGCAACCTTGTAGTCGGCGGAAGAATTCATTTGGGCGATACCTTGCGGTTTCAGGGGGGGCGGCGAACAGGCGGCTGAGAAACCATGGAAAGACTGCCGCCCAGGCGGCATCGAAGCGCCGTGCGCGTTTGGGATTTAGCAATCCGCACCGGCGGCGGCAACATCCAATGCGTTTCTTGGGGTATGGCGCGCGGCGGTTAAAGCCGGCTTAAGGTGTTTACGAAGCGCTCGGATCGCGGGCGTTGAACTCGTCCACGAAGGCCTTAATGCGATCCGGATCCACCTGTTCCATGATCAGTCGGGCACGACGCTCGGCGGCGAGCAGGTCCACCTCGCGGATGCGGTTCTTCACCGCTGGAATCCGCGCCGCGGTCATCGACAACGTTCTGAATCCCAGGCCCAACAGCAGCGCCGTAAAACGCGGGTCACCGGCGATCTCGCCACAGATGCTCACCGGAATGCGTGATCGCATCGCCGCCGCGGCCGAAAACTGCATCAGCCGCAACACCGCCGGGTGCAGCGGATCGTAGAGGTGGGCCACCTGTTCGTCGGTGCGGTCGATGGCCAGCGCGAACATGGTCAGGTCATTGGAGCCGATGGCGAAGAAATCGCTCACCTGGGCCAGCGCATCGGCGGCCAGGGCCGCCGCCGGCACCTCGATCATCGCGCCGACCGGGGGCAGTGCATCGGGAATCTGGGCGCCGCGACGGATCAGCCGGCGTGCCGCCCGCGCCAGGATGCGGCGTGCCGCCCGCACCTCGCCGACACCGGTGACCATGGGCAGCAGCACCCGCACCGGGCCGTGAGCGCCGGCGCGGAGAATGGCGCGAAACTGCGTCTCCAGGATATCGGGACGGAACAGTGAATGCCGAATACCCCGCATGCCCAGCGGTGAGGCCGGCGCGGCTCGGGCATCGCCAACGATCGGAAAGGCCGCCTTGTCGCCGCCCATGTCGAGGGTCCGCACGGTGACCGGACGCCCCTCCGCGCGCTCCACCATGTCGCGCAGGGTTACGTACTGCTGGTCCTCGCCGGGCATGGTCTGCTGGTTCATGAACAGGAACTCGGTGCGCAGCAGGCCGATGCCGGCGGCGCCGGCATCGGCGACGTTGGCCATCTCCAAGGGCAGTTCCACGTTGGCCAGCAGCGTGACCTCAATGCCATCGCGGGTCACGGCGGGCTGCTTTGCCAACCGAATCAGCCGCCGCTTCTCCCGCAATCGTTCGCTGCGCTGCCGCTTGAAGGCCGCGACGGACTCTGGCGTCGGGTTAACGACGATCTGACCCATATCGCCGTCCACCAGAAGTTGGTCGCCCGGCCGCACCTCGGCGAGCAGGCCGGGAACGCCGAGGACCGCGGGTAGGCCCAGGGCACGGGCCATGATGGCAGTGTGGCTTTGGACGCCGCCGGTGGCGGTGGCAATGCCGCCCACCCGTTCGGGATTGATCTGGGCGGCGTCGGCCGGGGTCAATTCGTCGGCGACCACGACACAGCCCTTGGGCATGGGCGGAAACGGCTTGGTTGGAGTCTTCATCAGTTGCCGCAGCAACCGGTTGCCCACCTCGCGGATGTCGTCCACGCGGGCCGCCAGATAGGGATCGTTCATCGCCTGGAAGCTCTCGATGATCGCCATCAACTCGGCATGCACCGCGGCCTCGGCGTTCACCCGACCCTCGGCGATGCGCCCGTCGGCGCCGCGCAGCAGCCGTGAATCCTTGAGCATGTGAAAGTAGGCGTCGAGCAGATAGCCCACTTCGTCGGCGGCGGTGTCGGTCAGGACTCTGGCCCGATTGCGCGCCTTGCTTCGCAGACGGCCAATTTGCCGGCGTGCCCTGGTTACCGCCTCGCGCAACCGCTGGCGTTCAGCCGCGACGCGGGCGGCGGGGACGCGGTATTCGGGGATGTCGAGACTGCCCGCTTCGCGAATGTGGGCAACCCCGATGCCGATACCCGGCGCGACGCCCAGTCCGTCAAGGATGCGTTCCTTGGGTGTTTCCTCCGTCATCTCCCCACGTGCCGACATTTCCCCCTGGCGGGCCCGCCGGCTTGGCGTTGTTGCTGCCGACGAAGCCCTTTCTTAATTGACGCACTTCGGCGTCTTGGTCGGTAATGCGATGCCGGTTCAAGCCGAACCGCCATCGCCCCTTCATTGTTCAACCCTCCTCGAACCGGTCCTCGATGATTCGTCCCAGGACTTCGATGGCCTCTTCCGCTTCGCGGCCAACGGCGGTGATCTCCAGCTCGGTCCCGGGACCGGCGGCGAGCATCATCAATCCCAGGATCGAGCGTCCGGACACCTTCTGGCCGCGCTTGGCGACGGTCACATCCGCGTCGAACCCGGCGGCAAGCTTTACGAATTTGGCTGCGGCCCGGGCGTGGAGGCCCCGTTCGTTGGATATGACCGCGGCGCAGCGGAGGGTGTCGCCATCACGGCTGAACTGCGCCTTCGGCGTGCTCATGACTCTTCCTGGGTCAGCAGTCGCGAGGCGATGTTGATGTATTTGCGGCCCGCTTCTTGGGCGCTCTGCGACGCTTCCTCCAGGGATTCCGTCTGCCGAACGCTGGCCAGCTTGATCAGCATCGGCAGGTTGACGCCGGCGATGACCTCCACGTCGGCCTTTTCCATAATGCTGATAGCCAAGTTTGATGGCGTGCCGCCGAACATGTCGGTCAGCAGGATAACGCCGTTTCCTTCCTCGGCATCGGCGACGCTGGCGAGGATGTGGCCGCGCCGCTGTTCCATGTCGTCATCGGGGCCGATGCACACAGCCGTGATGTTCGGCTGCGGCCCGACCACGTGTTCGAGCGCGTTGATCAACTCCTCAGCCAGTCGGCCGTGAGTAACGAGCACCATACCGATCATGGATGCAGAGACCGCTCCCCGGCGGGATCTCGTGGCGAACCGTCGTCGCCAAGTTCGCGATGGTAGATATAGGCGGGCTGGCCGCGATCGCCCAACCACTTGGCCAGCCGTTCGGCAACGGTGACCGACCGGTGGCGGCCGCCGGTGCAGCCGATGGCAATGGTCAGGTAGCTCTTGCCCTCGGCGACATAGCGGGGCAACAGCGTGCCGATGAGCCCCGACAGCGAGTCGAAGAAGGGCACGAAGCCCTCGTCGGCAGTCACATAGTTGGCCACCGGCGCGTCGAGACCACACATGGGTCGCAGCGCCGGATCGTAGAACGGGTTGGTGAGAAAACGCACGTCGAACACCAGGTCGGCGTCACGCGGCAGGCCCCGTCGATAGGAGAAGGAGGTGATGCACACCGCCAGACCGGGCTGACTTTCCAGCGCGAAGGATCCCTCCAGCAGCCGCTTCAGGTGTCCGGTGCCGAGACCCGTGGTATCGATGGTCAGGTCGGCGCGCTCCCGCAACTGTGTCATTACCCGCCGTTCGCTGGAAATGCCGTCCGCGACCGGACGATCGGCGGCCAGCGGGTGGCGATGGCGTGTGGCCGCATAGCGGCGGCCCAGTTCCTCCGTGTCGCAGTCGAGGAACACGACCCGCACCTCGATGTTCCAATCGGCGGCCAGCCGCTCCACCTCGGCGAGAAACGGCTCGGTTCCGAAATCCCGCGTGCGCACGTCGATCCCGATGGCGACGGGCCGTCCGGGCTCGGGGCCATTGCCCTCCGCCGGTACCACCAAGCGGCTGACCAGCGACAAGGGGACATTGTCTACCGCCTCGTACCCCAGATCTTCGAGGGCTTTGAGGGCCGATGACTTGCCAGCGCCAGACATGCCGGTAATCAGCACGACCCGCTGCCGTCCCGCCGGCGTCGGCGGGAAGGCGCGGCCCTGCGCGCCGGAGCCTGACGAACGAGCGGTGCCTGCGTGGCTCATGGAACGCGCATTATACCGCCAGTTGCGAGGCGCACGGCAAGCCGAACCTTGGCCGCGGCGGCGGCCTCGAAGGGAGCGACGCGAAACCGGGGGAGATCCACGCCTTCCAGCGTTTCCACCTCTGGTTCAGGATGGCGTTCCACCTGATCCGGCTCCACGAGTTCGAAAACCGCGACCAGCGGCGCGGGTGCCTCCCAGGGCAGCCGTATCACACCCAAACCACGCACCTCCAAGAGGCCCATCAGCTCGTCCGGTGGCGTCGCCATGATCCGGCCCTCGTGCTTCGTCACCTCGGTGTAGTCGTCGGCGACCAGCTTCGCGCCGCCGTCGATCAGGCGCAGGGCAAGATCCGATTTGCCGGTGCCGGAGCCGCCGCGCAGCAGCACGGCATGGCTGTCGACGACGACTGCGGTGCCGCGTACCCGTCCCATGGGTGCGGACAGTGCGACCGGCCTCGCCGCCCTGTCAACCGCCTGGATGCCGACGACGAAGGGACGATCGGGATCAGGTCGCCGGCAGCCTGACGATGAACCGTGCGCCGGGTGCCCCGTCCTCCCGGATGTGGCGGTTTTCCGCCGCGATCAGGCCGCCGTGGGCATCGACGATCTGTTTGGAGATGCTGAGACCGAGACCCGAATGGGTGCCGAATTTCTCGTCCGGCGGCCGTTCGCTGTAGAAGCGGGAGAAGATGGCATCCTCTTTGCCTTCCGGAATCCCTGGTCCCTGGTCCAGGATCTCGGCCTCCACCGTACTGTTGTCGCGTCGCGCGCGCAGGGTGATGACGCCGCCCGCGGGGCTGAACGAGATGGCATTGGCCAGCAGGTTTCGGAACACCTGCACCAGTCGGCTCTCCATGCCATTGACGATCAGGTCATCGTCATTCGGAATATCCAGTTTCAACCGAATGTCACGTGATTCGGCGGCCGCCTCAGTGAGGTCGACCAGCGTGGCCAGCATCCGCCCCACTTCGACCGGCGCGGCTTCGGCGCGCGAGAGCTCGGCGTCCAGCCTTGAGGCATTCGAAATGTCGGTGATCAGGCGGTCGAGCCGCTGAACGTCGTCTTGGATGATGTTCAGCAAGCGCCGCTGCTTCTCCGGGTTGTTAACCCGCGCCGCCGTTTCCACGGCGCTGCGCAGGCTGCTCAGCGGGTTCTTGATTTCATGAGCGACGTCGGCGGCGAAGCCCTCGATGGCGTCCATCCGCGACCATAGCGCCTCGGTCATATCGCGCAGCGCCGCCGAGAGCACGCCAATCTCGTCGCCGCGATCGCCGAAGTCCGGAATGGTGTGCTGGTGGTTGCGTCCGCGCCGCACCCGTTCCGCCGCCGCCACCAGCCGCAGCAGCGGCCGGGCGATGGTGCTGGCCAGGTAGATCGACAGCAGCACGGTGACGGTCAAGGCAACGGCAAACACCTTGAGAATGTTCAGGCGCACCTCGAGCAGCGCGGCATCAATATCCCGGCCGTCCTTGGTCAGCATCAGGGCGCCAAGGACGCTCTTGTAGCGTTGCACGGGCGCCGTCACGCTGAGCACAAGGCCTTCCTGTGGCGCTGCATAGACGGCATCGGCGGCCTCACCGGCCAGGGCCTCCATCACTTCCGCGTAGTCCGGGGCCGTCGGGTTTGCCCGTTCGCGGTAGACGGGCAGCTCGTCACCAGCCCACAGCCGTTTGGCCAAGCGGTCGTAAGTATTGAGGAAGACGCTCAGAAACTCGCCGTCGGTCGGCGGCGGCGGCAGTTCCTCGATCTGCACCAGGCCCCCGGGCCCCACAAGCAACTGGCTGTCCGATATCAGGGTGCCGTCGTCCGCGAACAGGCGTGCCCGAGTCGCCGTCGCCGCCACCAGCCGTCGGACCATCTGGTGGGCGACGGCCTGGATCAGCTCTTCTTCGCCGGGGGCCTCGCTGGAGGTGGCGCCTTCGCCCAACGCGGCGGCGAACAGGTCGGCTTGGGTTCTCAACGCCGCCAGTTCGGCATCGATGAGGCCGGCGCGATACTCGCCGAGATACAGGAGCCCCACCCCGAGAACCATCACCGCCAGGATGTTGACCGCCAGAATGCGGCGGATCACCGGCGATATGGGCCGGCGGCCCGGGTGGCGTTCGGGCCGTCTGCTCATGGCCTCCGATCAACCGGAGCGGTACCGATAGCCCACGCCGTACAGGGTCTCGATCTGCGCAAAAGCGGTGTCCGTCTCCTTGAACTTCTTGCGCAGTCGCTTGATGTGGCTGTCAATGGTCCGGTCGTCCACATAGATGTGCTCGCCGTAGGCGGCATCGATGAGCTGGTCACGGCTCTTCACGTGGCCGGGGCGCCGTGCCAGGGCCTGCAACAGCAGAAACTCGGTCACCGTCAGACTGACCTCGCGGCCCTTCCATGAGCACAAGTGCCGCGCCACATCCAACACCAGTTCCCCGCGGCGCATGACATCATCGGATTCCGTCGTCGGAGTCGCCATCACTTCGCGGCGGCGCAAGACGGCCCGGATCCGCTCGATCAGCAGCCGCTGGGAGAACGGCTTCTTGATGTAGTCGTCGGCCCCCATGCGCAGGCCGAGCACCTCGTCCACTTCGTCATCCTTCGAGGTCAGGAAGATCACCGGAAGGTCGCCGCGCTGGCGCAGGCGATTAAGCAACTCCACACCGTCCATACGCGGCATCTTGATGTCGAGCACCGCCAAATCCACCGGCCGGCGGTTCAGGCCTTCCAGGGCCTCGGCGCCATCAGCGTAGGAATCAACGCTGAAACCCTCGGCCTCCAGCGCCATTGCCACGGACGCCAGGATGTTCCGGTCATCGTCGACCAGAGCGATTGCGTGGACCATGCTATCGGCTCCGTCCAGTCTCAAGTATAAGGCATCGGCGATCGTTCGGCGCGCCCTATTCAAACGGGGGCGAGCGGACGGTTCGTTTGTGGCAAAATTGCGGTCGCACACCGTCGGCGGATGTTTGAAGCAGCCTTCCAGAACGGCGCACGGCCGTCCGCTGCTACCCGCAATGCGCGATTCAGGAGAACGGTGTGGCGCTTCGGCAACGTGCCGGAGCGGCCCGCATCATCGCCGGCCGGCGTATCGGATTGGGGAGCGGTCATGCGCCTACGGCGGGTGCCGGTCAGGGTGGTTGTCGGGCTGCTGGCCGTGATCGGGGGGCCTTGCGCCGCGTCGGCATCGGACGCGGCCGTGGCGCGGGTCGTCGCGTCGGCCAAGGCCCACGCACTGGCTGCCGACTCCCTGCCGTCGTTGACCGAGGTGCGGGCGGCCTGTGGACCGGACGCCGTGTGTGCCGGTCGCCTGATCGCCGGAGCGGCCGGCGACGGTGCTCGCTTGGTGCGGGCAATCCGACCCAATCCCGATTCGATCCGCTGGGTCGATACGCGGCCCTCGGTGGTCGACGTCCAGATAGCCAGAGCCGAGGACGGCGGCGTGCTCAGGCGCGTGGTTGTGGATCGCTTCGGCCCCGCGGTGGTTGACGAGCTGCGTCGTGCGGTCACGGGCGACCCTGCCGCGACGGCCATCGAAATCGATCTGCGGTGCAATGCCGGCGGCAACGTCGGCCGGATGCTTGCTGCCGTCGCTTTGTTCACCGGGCCGGTGCGTGCCGCCGCGATCGCGATCGACCCCCACAACCGCCGGCCGTTGGCGGTTCCGGCCCCGGCGGAGGTGCTGCGGACGGGCCCGCTCGGCGTCGTGGTCGGGCTCGAGACAGCCGGCAGCGGCGAACTCATGGCGGCGCTGCTGCGGCGGTATGCCCGGGCACGGATCTTCGGTCGGCCCACGGCCGGGAGGCTATTCCTGTTGCGGACCATTCCTCTGAATCACGAGTGGAGCCTCCGCCTGCCGTCCTCGCGGATCGAGGTGCCGGGCGGAGCCGTGGCCGGGGGCCTGCAGCCCGATGTACCGCTGCCGGCCTCCGCCGCCGCGTGCGCTAAGCCAGTGACCGAATGAGTGGCTTCCCGGACAGGAGTTACGATTTCGGCGGCGCGTCAAATCAACGTGAGATAGAATTTTACTGAAAAATAAATCACTTTTTGGTCGATAACGGCAGGTCATGACATCGTTTGTGCGCCGGTTCGCGTGGCTGATCGCTTCGGCGGTTCGGGATTTGGTGCCGATCGTCATTGTAGTCGCCGTCTTTCAGCTTCTGGTGCTCGACGAGCCGTTGCCGGAGGTCGAGCGCCTGCTCGGCGGTTTGGCTCTGACGGCTGCCGGACTGACCCTGTTCGTCCGCGGGCTGACCATGGGCCTGTTCCCGCTCGGCGAGGCCCTCGCCGACGCTTTCGCGCGCAAGGGCAGCTTGACGGTGTTGCTGTCGTTCGCCTTCGCCCTCGGTTTCGCCACCACCGTTGCCGAGCCGGCACTGATCGCCGTCGCGGGCGAGGCCGCATTGGCGGCGGCCGACGGCGGCGTAATCGCCGCGGCAGACGACAGCCGGCGAACCTACGCCCTGGTGCTGCGGCTGACCGTCGCACTGGCGGTGGGAACGGCACTGGTGGTCGGCGTGCTGCGCATCCTCAAGGGGTGGCCGATCCACATGCTGATGATCGGCGGGTATGTGGCAGTCGTGGTGCTGACGGCGTTTGCACCGGAGACCATCGTCGGCATCGCCTACGATTCCGGTGGCGTGACCACGTCGACGATCACGGTGCCGCTGGTAGCGGCTCTCGGCGTCGGCCTGGCGACGGTCATCCGTGGCCGAAATCCCGCGATCGACGGCTTCGGCCTGATCGCGTTCGCCAGCCTGATGCCGATGATGTTCGTCCTGGTGCTCGGCATCCTGACCGGGAGCCGGTGACGTGGACGCTGGAATCGGAGTTGCGCCATGGATCTGATGGGCGTGGACCTGATGGGCGCTTTGCCGCGAACCCTGGTCTCCACCGCCCGGGATGTGGCGCCGATCGTTATCGTGCTGGTGTTCTTTCAGGTGCTGTTCGTTCGGAGGCGGCCGCCGAACCTGCCGAAGGTGCTGGCCGGCTTCGCCTACGTCCTGGTGGGCATGGCCTTGTTCATTCTTGGACTGGAGCAGGCCCTGTTTCCCTTGGGCGAGACCATGGCCCGGCAGCTTTCGGCGGTTGGCGCCGGCGCCAACTGGCGTGATTACGGCACCGTCTACGCCTTTGCGGCGGCCATCGGGTTTGCCACCACCATCGCCGAACCATCGCTGATCGCCGTGTCGCTGAAGGCGCGGGACGCATCGGGCGGGGCGGTCCAGGTGCTGGGCCTTCGCCTCGCGGTGGCTGTGGGCGTGGCCATCGGCGTCGCGCTGGGTACGTTCCGCATCGTCACCGGTACGTCGTTAGCAACCTATATTATCATCGGCTACGCCATCGTGTTGGTGCAGACCTGGACGGCTCCGCGATCCATCGTACCGCTCGCCTACGATTCGGGCGGCGTCACCACGTCGACGGTGACGGTCCCGGTGGTGACGGCGCTGGGCCTGGGGCTGGCCGATGCGGTTCCGGGTCGTTCCCCGCTGGTGGACGGTTTCGGCTTGATTGCATTTGCCAGCGTGTTTCCCATTATGACGGTCCTGGCCTACGGATCGCTGGCGGCTTGGCTGAAGGACCGGAGGGGTGGCGAGGAGGAGCGGTCGCCATGAATCTCAAGCTGATCGTGGCTCTGACGGCCGACGAAAAGACCGAAGCCATCGTTTCCGCGGCCCGAGCGGCCGGCGCCACCGGCGCCACCGTCATTACCGCGTGTCGCGGCGAGGGCCTGAAGCCGGAGAAAAGCTTCCTTGGCCTCGACCTGACCGCCCAGCGCGATGTCGTTCTATTCCTGGTGGCCGAACCCAAGGCGCGGCAGATCCTCGAGGCCATCGCCGATGCCGCCCATCTCGACGATGAGCCAGGCGCCGGCATCGCCTTTCAACTGGGAATCGAGGATGCCGTGGGCCTGAGGACGCAGGAGGCCGCCATTCTTTGCGAGATCGAGGACAGCGTGTGATGACCGAGGGGAACGTGCGGGTTGGCGACGTGATGACCTCGCCGGTGCGATCCGTGGGGCGCACGGCGACGGTATCCGAAGTCATCGCCATTATGCGGGCCACTCGGGTCAGTTCGCTGGTGGTGGAGCGTCGCGACGAGACCGACGAGTTCGGCCTGGTCGTGGTCACCGATATCGCCCGCGAGGTGATCGCCCGGGATCGCCCGGCCGGCCGGGTGAACGTCTACGAAGTGATGACCAAGCCGGCGCTCACCTTGCCTGAGGACATGGCGATCAAGTACGCCGTGCGCCTGCTGGTCCGGTTCAAGCTGTCACGGGCCCTGGTGGTGGATCAGTCGCGGTCGCCGGTGGGCATCGTCACCTTGAGGGACATGGTGCTGCGTCACGAGTTCGGCGACCCGGCGTCCGGTCGGTGAGCGACGCCACCGTCGCCCGCGGGCTGATGCGTCGGGCGGTCTGGGCGGCCCTGGCCACCGTCTCGGCCGTTGACTCGGGGCGGCCCTCAGCGTCGTTGGTTACCGTCGCATGTGACACGGACGGCAGTCCGCTCCTGCTGCTCTCCAATCTGGCCGAGCATACCCGCAACCTCGCTGAAGACGACCGCGCCGCACTGCTGTTCGAGGTCGCGTCCCGCCGTGCCAATCCCCAAACCGGGCCAAGGGTGTCGGTGGAAGGGCGGATTCAGAAGACGGCGGACCCCAGGCACGGGCGACGGTTCCTTGCCCGCCACCCCGGCGCCCGGCAGTACGTCGGGTTCGCAGACTTCTCCTTCTATCGCATGAGCGTGGAGGGGGCGCAGTTCGTCGGTGGCTTCGCCCGCGCCCGGCGGCTCGATCCCGGATCGTTGCTGGCCGAGGCCGCGGCGGCCGGCGCTGTCGCCGCCTGCGAGGAGGAGGTGTTGGCGCACATGAACGAGGATCACGCCGATGCCGTGGACCTATACGCCACCAGCCTCCTCGGCCGGCGCGGCAGCGGCTGGCGGATGATGGCCGTCGATCCCGACGGATGCGATCTGCGGCTTGGCGCCCGGATCGCCCGTCTCGATTTCCCCCGATCGGCGACCGACAGCGCGGCGTTGCAGGCGGTTCTCATGGAGTTGTTGAAACAGGCTCGAAAGGCCCCCAATTAGAGGTGAATCGGTCCCGCTTTCGCTTGCGCGAGATCGAGGTTCCCGTACAAAATAGACATTCCAGGTGAAACCTGGAATAATTCTAAAACGCAAACTTTTTCGCCGTTCGCTGCCGCGCCCCGGGGAGGGTCAGGGAGCAACATTTCTCGGTCATCCGAATGGTGCGAGGACTAAAATGACGATAGGAAGCGATCGAACCTCCAACAAAAAGCTGCTGGACTGGGTCGAAGAAGTCGCCGCTCTCTGTAAGCCTGATCAGGTGTACTGGTGCGATGGCTCGCAGGAGGAGTACGACAGACTCTGCCAAGTGCTGGTCGACGGCGGGACATTCATCCGCCTGAACCCCGAAAAGCGGCCCAACAGCTATCTCGCGCGGTCCCACCCCAGCGACGTGGCGCGGGTGGAAGAGCGCACGTACATCTGCTCCGAAAAGGAGGAGGACGCCGGCCCCACTAACAACTGGATGGCTCCGGCGGAGATGCGCAAGATTCTCAACGGGGTATTCGACGGCAGCATGCGCGGGCGGACGATGTATGTGATCCCGTTCAGCATGGGACCCATCGGTTCGCCGATCGCGTATACCGGGATCGAAATCTCCGATTCGCCGTATGTGGCCGTCAACATGCGGATCATGACGCGCATGGGACAAGGAGTGCTGGACGCGCTCGGGTCTGACGGCTTCTTCATCCCGACCGTTCATTCGGTGGGTGCGCCGCTTGAGCCCGGCCAGCAGGATGTGTCGTGGCCCTGTGAAGGCGACATCTCCAAGAAGTACATCGTTCACTACCCGGAGACGCGGGAGATCTGGTCCTATGGCTCCGGCTATGGCGGCAACGCGCTTCTGGGTAAGAAGTGCCTGGCGCTGCGCATTGCCTCGGTGATGGCCCGCGACGAGGGCTGGCTTGCCGAGCACATGCTAATCCTCGGCCTGGAATCGCCGCAGGGTGATAAGACGTACGTGGCTGCGGCCTTCCCGAGCGCGTGCGGCAAGACCAACCTGGCGATGATCCTGCCGCCGGAAGGGCTCGAAGGCTGGAAAGCGTACACCGTCGGGGACGATATCGCGTGGATCAAGCCCGCTCCGGACGGCACGCTTCGCGCCATCAATCCGGAGTACGGGATTTTCGGCGTTGCGCCGGGAACCTCGAGCAAGTCCAACCCGATGGCGATGGACAGCCTCACGGCCAACTGCATCTTCACCAACGTCGCGCTGACCGATGACGGCGACGTGTGGTGGGAAGAGATGGACGGTCCGGTGCCCGACCACGCCATCGACTGGAAGGGCAACGACTGGACGCCCGACATGGATCACGCGGCGGCGCACCCGAATTCGCGGTTCACCGCTCCGGCGAGCCAGATTCCGACCATCGATCCGGCCTGGGAGGACCCACAAGGCGTTCCCATCAGTGCCTTCCTGTTCGGCGGCCGGCTGTCGAAGACCTTCCCGCTGGTGTATGAGTCGTTCGACTGGCAGCACGGGGTGTTCATGGCCGCGACCATGGGCTCCGAAGCCACCGCGGCGGCCATCGGTCAGGCGGCTATCCGCCGCGATCCCTTCGCCATGCTGCCGTTCATCGGCTACCACATGGCGGAGTACTGGGCCCATTGGCTCAGCATGGGCAAACGGACCGACATCAAGCTGCCGACGATTTTCCGTGTGAACTGGTTCCGCAAGAACGAGCAGGGCAAGTTCGCATGGCCGGGCTTCGGTGAGAACATGCGGGTCCTGAAGTGGGTCGTCGACCGGGTGAACGGCCGCGCGGGAGCGGTGGACAGCCCGTTCGGCAAGATGCCCCAATACCAGGACATCACGTGGGCCGGCCTCGACTTCACCGAGGACAAGTTCTACGAGATCATGGACATCAACCGCGAAGGCGCTCTCACCGAGGCGGAAGCCCTCAAGGAGTACTTCGCCCAGTTCGGGGCCGCGTTGCCTCCCGCACTGGAGCAGGAACGTCAGGCAATGGCCGACCGTGCCAGCAAGGCGCCGGCGGTCTGGAGCCTCAAGGACGTCGCCTAGTCCACGGACCCATTCGGTCTAAGCCGTCGTTTGGGTCAAACGTGAACTAGGACCATGAGTTGGCGGGCATCGTCCGCCATGTCAGGAAGCGGCCCCGCCTTTGGCGGGGTCGTTTTCGTTGGTGGTCTGGGAGCGAGCAAAACGACCGCCGGTGCTGCTGCGCACCCAGGGGCGCCGCCGCGGCGCCGCTTGGTGCCGCGCCGGGTTCCGGGACCCGCCGCCGGGAGCCGCTGGAATTCGTGCGGCGGTCGGTAGCCGTGCTCCGGTGCGGCGTTTATCTCATTGATTTGACAAAAAAATGCCGGGCATTAAGCCCGGCAAGTCTTAACAGGGAGGCTTCACGTCTGGGAAACGTAGGACCCACTCTGAAGCGAGCCCTTCTTTCGAGCCTTGCGCCCGAAACTCGAGAAAACTGTTAGGATTGTTGCACCGCAACATCCATGCCTAAGATATACGCGGCCGGACGGCGAAGCGCCACCCAAAAAACCTGCACAGCACCTATGCACTGTGTGCATGGCTAGTAGAACAACGGCGGATGGTGTTTCGCCGATTGGGATCGTGTGTCACCGGCGTTCGTCGAATGCGTGGGATCGTGCAGACTCGCCGGCAAGCCGGCCTTAGCAGCCTGCTAGTGGGTGAACTTTTCCATCTTGCTCAGCAGGAAGTCGCGGAACACCTTGATCCGATTCGATTGCCGCAATTCGTCCGGATAGACCAGGAACACGTCCACCGAAGGGCCGTGGGCGTCTGGAAGGACCTCGACCAGGTTCCCGGTTTCCTGGTTCAGGTAATCCGGCAAGGCGCCGATGCCGATGCCACTCTGCACCGCGCGGAAGATGGCGTAGGTGCTGTTCACTCGCAGAAAGGCGCGGCGGCGCTGCCCTTCGGGCAGGCCAGCTTCCAGCAGCCAGTTGACCGTCGGTACCGGCGGGCGCGCATCTTCGCCGAACGCCACCAGCCGATGGTCGTCCTCGTCCAGATCCTCGACCCGGCGTGGCATACCGTGGTTCTTCAAATAGCCAGGTGCGGCGAATGCCCGATATTGCATGGTCATCAGGCGCCGTTGGACCAGGTCCGACTGGGTCGGCGGCGTCATGCGGATGGCCACGTCGGCTTCGCGCATGGAGAGGTCCAGCTCATTGTCGGTCAACACCAACGATGCATCGATGTCCGGGTAGCGCTCCAGGAACTCACGCAGTCGCGCAGCCATCCAAACCGAACCGAAGGCGACGGTGGTGGTAATCTTCAATGGACCTTGCGGTCGCTCTCGGCTCTCGCTGATCCGGGCCTCGACCATGTTCAGTTTCGACAGTACGTCGCGCACCGTGCGGTGGAGCATTTCGCCCTGTTCGGTGAGCTTGAGGCCGCGGGCGTGGCGGTGAAACAGCGGTACCCGCAGGCTTTCCTCCAGCGCGCTGACCTGACGACTGACCGCGGACTGGCTCAGATTCAGGGTATCGCCGGCGTGGGTGAAGCTGCCCGCTTCCGCCACCGCATGAAATACCCGCAGCTTGTCCCAGTCCATCGTGGCGTTCCTATCGGCGCGGTCCCGGCGCCGCGCGGTTCGGTTTCTACAAGCGTCGGGATCCGGCACTCACTCGGCGGCGACAGCTTCTTCCTGTTCGGCCAGGAATCGCTCCGCTTCCAGGGCGCCCATGCAGCCGGTCCCGGCGGCGGTCACTGCTTGGCGGAAGACCTTGTCCTGTACGTCGCCGGCTGCAAACACGCCCGGTACGCTGGTGGCGGTGCTGTCCGGCGCGGTCAGGATGTAGCCTTCGTCATCCATGTCCACATGGCCGCGGAACAGCTCGGTGTTGGGAGTATGGCCGATGGCGATGAACACACCGTCAACGGGTAGGTCGCTCAAGGAACCGGTTTTGACCTGGCGCAGCCGTACGCCGACCACGCCGGGCGGCTCTCCACCACCGAGTATCTCGTCGACAACGCTGTCCCAAATCACCTCGATCTTCGGATTGCGGAACAGGCGATCCTGCAGGATTTTCTCCGCCCGCAACCGATCGCGACGATGGATGAGCACGACTTTCGTCGCGAAGTTGGTGAGGTACAAGGCTTCCTCGACGGCGGTGTTGCCGCCGCCGACCACCGCCACCGCACGATCTCTATAGAAAAAGCCGTCACAGGTGGCGCAGGCGGAGACCCCGAAGCCCTTGAACTGCTCCTCGCTGTCGAGTCCCAGCCAACGGGCTTGGGCGCCGGTACAGATGACCAGGGTGTCGGCAGCGTACTCATCCCCCGAATCACCGGTCAGAACAAACGGGCGTTGGCGCGGGTCGGCCTCGACGATGGTGTCGTCCACCATCGTCGTACCGACCTTGGCGGCCTGCTGGTCCATCTGCTCCATCATCCAGGGACCCTGCACGGTCTCCGCGTACCCCGGGTAGTTCTCCACGTCAGTGGTGATGGTGAGTTGGCCGCCCGGCTGCAGGCCCCTGATCAGGGTCGGTTGCAGATTGGCGCGCGCCGCATAGATGGCCGCCGTGTAACCGGCGGGGCCGGAACCCAAGACCAGAATCTTGCTGTGCCGACGCGCGGCCATGAATGTACCTTTTCGGGCCGGTGTTGCCGCCATGATACTACCCCGTCCACGACGAAGCGGCGCATGGCCACGCCATCTTGCGGCGCAATCATTGCCGGGATCGGCCCTAACCCCTAGCAAACATATGAGTCGTCCTACGGCCGCGCAAGCCTCATGCGGCACCTGCGAAAGACATGCCGCTTGGCCCGGTCCGCGGCATGACCGCCCTGGAATGGGTCAACCCTTTGCCATATAGTGCCGCGCTCTTGAGACCGGGAATGAGGCCGCGAATGCCGCCGGGGAAACTCGATAAAATCGATCAACACATCCTGCGCGATTTGCAGGCCAACGGACGAATGACCAACGTGGAACTGGCGCGCCGCGTCGGCATTTCGGCGCCGCCGTGCCTGCGGCGTGTCCGTGCCCTTGAGGATGCGGGCTACATCCGCGGCTACCATGCGGACCTGGAGCCGAAGGCGCTGGGCTTCAACGTCACGGTCTTCGCTCACGTAGGGCTTTCCAGCCAGGCGGAGCACGACCTGGAGGCATTCGAGGATCTGGTCCGCTCGTGGCCCGAGGTCCGCGAGTGCCACATGCTTGCCGGCGAGACCGACTTCCTGTTGAAGGTGGTGGCTGAGGACTGGGAGGCCTACCAGACCTTCCTGACCTCGCAGCTGACCGCGGCGCCGAACGTCAGCCACGTGAAATCGGCACTGTCCATTCGAACGTCGAAGCACTCCCCGGGGGTGCCGGTCAGCGACGACGAGGACGAACGGCCCGAAGGTCGCCGGTCCATCGGCTGATCGCGTCGGCGGCTGTCGCCGGCGTCCGATTGAATCAAATCGTCAGCCCAGGTTCGTATAAGGCCGAAGGCTCGCCAAGACCCGCTCGCGAACCGGCACCGACGAGGCCGGTGGCGTGAATGGTCGTCCGGTCACCGTTTCGTACAGCGCGATATAGCGGCGGCTGAAGGCGATGATCGTTTCTTCGGGGATGGCGGGGATGGGTTCCCGGTAAGGATCGCAGCGGCCGGAGATCCATAGCCGGAGGAACTCCTTGTCCAGGCTTTCCGGCTCCATACCCGCCGCCATCCGCTCGTCGTAGGTAGCGGATTTCCAGTAGCGGCTGCTGTCCGGCGTATGGATTTCGTCGGCGAGGGTCAGCCGCCCGGACTCATCGAGCCCGAACTCGTACTTGGTGTCCACCAGGATCAGGCCGTTGCGAGCCGCGATCTCCCGTCCGCGGGCGAAAAGCGCCAGGGCCGTGTCGGCTACCTCCTGCCATCGGTCGGCGGTCAACAGGCCGCGCTCGACGATCTCCGCCGGTGTGACCGGCTCGTCGTGTTCGCCGGCGGCGGCCTTGGTGGTGGGCGTGAGGATCGTTTGCGGCAGCTTCTGGTTCTTGACCATGCCGTCAGGAAAGGTCACGCCGTACATTTCTCGCTGTCCGTCCCGGTACATGGGCCAGATGGAGGTGGACGTGGACCCTGTCAGATAGTCGCGGACCACCATCTCCACCGGCAGCATGTTGAGGCCCTTAACCACCATGACGTTGGGGTCGGGTACGTCGAGCAGATGGTTGGGGCAGACGTCGGCGGTGGCGTCGAACCAGAACCGGGCGGTCTGGGTAAGGACCTGGCCCTTGAACGGCACCGCCGCCAGCACCTGGTCGAAGGCACTCTGGCGGTCGGTGGCGACAAGGATTCGCCGGCCGTCGGGCAGGTCGTAGTTGTCGCGTACCTTGCCACGAGTGTGATTCGGCAATTCCGCAAACGTTGCGTCCACCAGGACGTTGTCCAGGTTGGCAGCAATGAGGTCGTCGAGCGCGTCGCGAGTGATGGTCATGGCGTGTTTCCGTACTCTCCACCGGTCACTTACCCCACTATCACGTTCTGTTGAACGGCCATGTCGTGGGAACGCCCCATCGGCCTTGCGCCACTCCCTTGCCTGACGACAATTGGCTGCTGCAACCGAAGGGAGAGGGAGCGATGCGCGTCGCTATCGCGTGCCAGGGCGGCGGCAGCCACACCGCCTTCACCGCCGCCGCGTTGATGAGGCTGCTTGAGGACACGGCCGACGACGACGATGTGGAGGTGGTCGCGCTCAGCGGCACCTCAGGCGGCGCCGTGTGTGCCGCGTTGGCTTGGTCGGGCCTGATCGCCGGGCGCGGCGGCGTCGGCGATGCCAGGGGGCACCGCGAGGCGGCGAGACGCCTCGCCCATTTCTGGACGCAGGGCTGGCCCGACGGTATCGCCGCCCACGGTTATGGCGACGCGATGGTGCGGCTGCTGCACAATCTGCAGTCCGGGAACTGGCTTGAGGCCGGCGTGCCGCTGATGGACCGGTTCCGCAATGACGCCATCCAGTTCGGTGGCCGGCTGACGACCACACCGGGGGCCGCCTTGCGGCCGGAGATCAGTCCCTACCTCATTGCCGCGATGATCCTGGCATCGCCGCTGGCCCTGTCGCCCTGGGGCGAGTTGATTCGCCGCGAGACGGATGCCCAGGAGGCGCTGCGCTGGTTGCTAGGCCGCCACATTGATTTCGACGCCGCGCGGCGGTCGGTGGAGGACGATCCCTCCCTGCCGGCGCTGCTGATCGGGGCGATCGACGTGGTGGACGGCTCGTTCAAGGCGTTCACCAGCAGGGCCGAACCCACACGCTGGCAGCGCGACGGAATCACCGTGGATGCCGTGGTCGCTTCCGGCGCCATCCCGACGCTGATGCGGCCGGTGGAGATCGAAGGCGAGGATGGCCAGAAGCGCGCCTACTGGGACGGCCTGTTTTCACAGAACCCGCCGGTACACGATTTGCCGGACGTGTATGGCACGGCGCCGGACCGCAACCCGGAACAGATCTGGGTGATCCGCATCAACCCGCCGGCGCTGGTGCCGCCGGAACCCGGCGCCGCGGCCCGTGTTCCCATTGTGGTGCCGGAGATCATGGACCGCCGCAATGAGCTGACCGGCAATCTGTCTCTACATCAGGAACTTCGCGAGATCGCCAAGTTCAACGACCTGATCGATCGCGACACATTGTCGGCGAGTTCCAAGTACAGCACCGTGACCATCTGCTGCTTCGGCATGAGCGACCGGGCGGCGGCGGGTCTGGATCACCTGGACAAGCTCGACCGGGCGCCGCAGATCTTTCGTGTCTTGATGGACGACGGCGACCAGCGTGCCGGTGAATTCCTGGAGGCGTGGCGAACCGCAGGCGGGCGCTGTCCCAACGCCGGTTGTTCGGCGACCGACCTCAGCTGTACGCGATGGTAATGACTTCGTAGGACTTGGAGCCCTTTGGCGTCGTCACCTCCACCACTTCCCCCAGAGTCTTGCCGATCAGCGCCCGTCCCAGGGGCGAGGTGACCGACAACCGGCCGGCGGCAATGTCGGCTTCGTGCGTGCCCACAAGCTGGAAGGTGGATTCCTCGTCGGTGTCTTCATCGGCGATGCGTACCGTGGCCCCGAAGCGGACGACGTCGCCGCTCAGTTTGCTGGCATCGATCACCTCGGCGCGGGCGATGATGTCATCCAGCTCCGCCATGCGGCCCTCGACAAAGCTCTGCCGCTCGCGTGCTGCATGGTACTCCGCGTTTTCCGCCAGGTCGCCGTGCTCGCGAGCCTCGGCAATGGCTCGGATGACCGCGGGGCGCTCCACATTACGCAGGCGCTTCAGCTCGTCCTGCAACTGGGAGAGGCCCTGGGGCGTCATCGGGATCTTTTCCATGGCGCACATCCCTGCCAACGTCGGGTGCTTGGCTTAGGGCCTGTTGCCCTTCACCGCATCGTCACAGCACTTGACCGATAATGAAAGTGGGGGGCGCTAAGCCGAAGCACTAAAGTACGATTGCAGCGAAGCGACTTCAAGGCCGTCCCCGTCCCGCAGGACCTCGGTGGCATCCACCGTCGCTGCGGCCCCGGCGATGGTGGTGTAGTGGGGGACGTTCTTGATCAGCGCCGAGCGGCGAATCGAGTAGCTGTCCTTGATTGCCTGTGCCCCTTCGGTGGTGTTGATCACCAACTGCACGTCGCCGTTGATGATCGCGTCCTCGCAGTGCGGGCGGCCCTGCAGGACCTTGTTGATCCGGCTCACCGGCAGGCCCTGCTCCGCCAGGTAGGTGGCGGTTCCGTCGGTGGCCAGCAACTGGAAGCCGGCTGCTACCAGGCGCCGGGCCAGATCGGCGGCACCATCTTTGTCGCGGTCCTTCACCGAGATGAACACGGTTCCCTCGGTGGGCAGCCGCGTGCCGGCGCCCAACTGCGACTTGGCGAACGCTCGGGCGAAATCCCCGGCGATACCCATGACTTCGCCGGTGGACTTCATTTCCGGCCCCAGGATGACGTCGACGCCGGGGAACCGCGCGAACGGAAACACCGCTTCCTTGACCGAGATATGGCTCAATTCCGGCCGGCGGCCGAGTCCGAAGGAGGCCAGCGATTCGCCGGCCATGAGCCGGGCGGCGATCTTGGCAATGGGTACGCCGGTGGCCTTGGCGACGAACGGCACGGTGCGGCTGGCGCGCGGGTTGACCTCCAGGATGTAGATCTCGCTGTCCTTGACGGCGAACTGAACATTCATCAGCCCGACCACACCCAGCGCGCGGGCCAGCGCTGTGGTCTGCCGTTCCAGCTCCTCGATCACCTCGGGCGACAGCGTATGGGGCGGCAGGGAACAGGCGGAATCGCCGGAATGGATGCCGGCTTCCTCGATGTGCTGCATCACGCCGGCCACGTAGACGTCGGTACCGTCGGCCACCGCGTCCACGTCCACCTCGATGGCGTCCTGAAGATAGGAATCCAACAACACCGGGCTGCGACCAGATACCAGCACCGCGGCACTGATGTAGGAGCGCAGTGCGCCGTGGTCGTGGATGATCTCCATCGCCCGTCCGCCGAGCACATAGGATGGCCGGATGACCAGCGGATAGCCGATCTGCGCCGCCACGCGCTCGGCTTCTTCCGGTGATCGGGCGATGCCGTTGGCCGGCTGGCGCAGGCCGAGGCGGTTCAGCAGAGCCTGGAACTGCTCGCGGTCCTCGGCCAGATCGATGGCGTCCGGCGAGGTCCCGAGGATGGGGATTCCGGCAGCGTCGAGAGCATGGGCCAGCTTCAACGGGGTCTGGCCGCCGAACTGCACGATGACGCCGCGCAGGTCGCCGCGGGACTGCTCCACCCGGATCAGCTCGATGGCGTCCTCGTCGGTCAACGGCTCGAAGAACAGCCGGTCGGAGGTGTCGTAGTCGGTGGACACCGTCTCCGGGTTGCAGTTGACCATGATCGCCTCGTAGCCCGATTCCTTCAGCGCGTAGGCGGCATGGACGCAGCAGTAGTCGAACTCGATCCCCTGGCCGATGCGGTTGGGGCCACCACCGAGGATGACCACCTTGGGGCGCTCGGTCGGCGCCGCCTCGCATTCCGGCGGGTACAGCCCGTCACCCTCGTAGGTGGAGTACATGTAGGACGTCTGCGACGGGAATTCGGCGGCGCAGGTGTCCACCCGCTTGAACACCGGTGCCACCCCCAGTGCCCGCCGCCGCTCGGCGACGTCGTCGGGCTCGATGCGGGTGAGGTCCGCCAGCCGTTGGTCAGAGAAGCCCAGGCCCTTCAGGCTCAGCATGCCCACCGCGTCGTCGGGGAGCCCGTGGCGGCGGACGCCGTCCTCCACCTCCACGAGGCGATGAATCTGTTCCAGGAACCAGCGGTCGTACCGGCACGCGGCGTGAATCTCATCCATCGACAGACCATGTCGGAACGCCTGGGCCACGGCCAGCACGCGGTTCGGCCGCGGCGCTGCCACCGCCGCCAGGATGGCGTCGTGCGTGCCGGCGATGTCCATTTCGTTGAGTCCAGTGAGTCCGGTCTCCATGGACCGCAAGGCCTTCTGCAGCGATTCGGCGAAGCAGCGACCGATGGCCATGGCCTCGCCCACGGACTTCATCGACGTGGTGAGCATCGGGTCGGCAGCGGGGAACTTCTCGAAGGTGAAGCGGGGGATCTTGGTGACCACGTAGTCGATGGTCGGCTCGAACGAGGCCGGGGTGACACCGGTGATATCGTTGGCCAGTTCGTCGAGCGCGTAGCCCACCGCCAGCCGTGCCGCCACCTTGGCGATGGGGAACCCCGTCGCCTTCGACGCCAGGGCAGAAGACCGCGAGACGCGGGGGTTCATCTCGATGACCACCATCCGCCCGGTGTCCGGGTCGATGGCGAACTGGACGTTGGAGCCGCCCGTATCGACGCCGATCTCGCGCAGCACGGCGATCGCCGCGTCGCGCATGATCTGGTATTCCTTGTCGGTCAGCGTCAGCGCCGGGGCGACGGTGATGGAATCGCCCGTGTGAACGCCCATCGGGTCCACGTTCTCGATGGAGCAGACGATGATGCAGTTGTCCACGCGGTCGCGGACCACCTCCATCTCGAACTCTTTCCAGCCGAGTACCGATTCCTCCACCAGCACCGTGCCCACCGGCGAAGCCGCCAGTCCGCCGGAAACGATGCGTTCGAACTCCTGCTGGTTATAGGCGATGCCACCGCCGGTGCCGCCCAGCGTGAACGATGGGCGGATGATCAGCGGCAGGCCGATCTCCTGCACCACGCGTCGGGCTTCCTCCATCGAATGGACCAGCGAGCTGCGCGGGCAGTCGAGGCCGATGCTTGTCATCGCCTCACGGAACAGCAGGCGGTCTTCGGCCTTGGCGATCACATCGGAGTCGGCGCCGATCATCATCACGCCGTAGCGGGCCAGTACGCCGCTGTTCTGAAGCTCCATCGCCACGTTCAGCCCGGTCTGCCCGCCCATCGTGGGCAGCACCGCGTCGGGCCGTTCGCGGGCGATGATCTTCTCCACGTTGGGGGCGGTCACCGGCTCGATATAGGTGGCGTCGGCGGTCTCCGGGTCGGTCATGATGGTCGCCGGATTGGAGTTGACCAGCACGACGCGATAACCGTCCTCCCGCAACGCCTTGCACGCCTGGGTGCCGGAGTAGTCGAACTCGCACGCCTGTCCGATGATGATCGGCCCGGCGCCGATGACCAGGATCGAATGAATGTCGGTGCGTTTGGGCATCGGTCAGGCTTGGTCGGGTGTGATCACGAGCCGGCGCCCCCGGCAGAGACCGCCAGCGGACGCTTCGAGCTCTCGATCATCCGCACGAATCGTTCGAACAGGTAGTGGCTGTCCTGTGGACCGGGCGAGGCCTCCGGATGGTACTGAACGGCGAACACCGGCAGGTCCTCCACTTTGAGCCCCTCGATGGTGCCGTCGAACAGCGACGTATGGGTTTCGATCACGTGCCGCGGCAGCGAATCGCGGTCGACGGCGAAGCCGTGGTTCTGGCTGGTGATCTCCACCCGCCCGGTCTCCAGGTCTTTGACCGGATGATTGGCGCCCCGATGGCCGAGGTGCATCTTGTAGGTGCGGCCGCCCAGCGCCAGGGCCAGCATCTGGAGGCCGAGGCAGATGCCGAACAACGGTACGCCGGCCTCGATGATGCCTTGGATCATCGGCAACGCGTAACGGCCGGTGGCGGCCGGGTCGCCAGGGCCGTTGGACAGGAACACCCCGTCCGGATTGTGGCGCAGAACCTCTTCGGCGGATGATTCGGCGGGAACCACGGTGACGCGGCAGCCGGCTGCGGCCAGGCAGCGCAGGATGTTCCGCTTGGCGCCGTAGTCCACCGCCACCACGTGGTGACTGGCATCGGTCAGCCGGCCATAACCCCGCCCCAGCGACCACCGGGTCTCGTCCCAGGAGTAGGTCTGTCGACAGGAGACCTCGCTGGCCAGGTCCATGCCTTCCAGTCCCGGCCACGCTCGTGCCCGGGCGATCAGTGCTTCGACCGTGGACTCCTCTTGGCCGTCGGCGAATCGGGAAATGGCGCCGTTTGGCGCGCCGCCATCGCGGACCCGGCGTGCCAGCCGGCGGGTATCAACGCCGGTGATCGCCACCAGCCCGTGCGACTTCAACCAGGCATCCAGGTGCATGGTCGCCCGCCAATTGGCCGGATCGGTGATGGGCGCCCGCATGACACAACCGCGGACCGCCGGGGTGGTGGTTTCGATGTCTTCCGGGTTGGTGCCCACATTGCCGATGTGGGGGAAGGTGAAGGTGATGATCTGGCCGGCGTAGGAGGGATCGGTGAGGATTTCTTGATAGCCGGTCATCGAGGTGTTGAAACAGACCTCGCCGACGGCGATTCCCTCGGCTCCGGCGGCACGGCCCCAGAATACCGAACCGTCATCAAGCACCAGGGCGGCGTCGGCGCCGGGCGGACAAGAGACCCCCGCGCTCGCCGATACCGGCGCCGCCGGGGATGGGGGCGCGAGTGGGTCCGCCATGGGGTCTGAGTCTCCTCCGCCGTCCGCATTCACGGTTCGGCGCCGGTGGGGTCGCGAGGCGTTTCCACTCCGAATGGGTGGCCGCCCGCGTACGCTGCCTGCACATGTAAGGGATCGGGCCGCGGGCGTCAACCCCCGTTCAAGTAAAACTCTTTCGATATCAATGCTTTAATTTGGGTCTGGCAGGATCGGCCTTGCCGGGAGTATATAGTGGCCGTGGATAAGGGCCCGTGGCGTCCGCCAAACACCATGGGCGCACCTTTCATGGCCGAACCGTCGGCTCATAGGTGATCCATACCCACCCGCGACCACAGGACGAAGGAGCATGGTGACCCATGCTGCGCACCCGGCTGAACGAATCGCTGAAGACGGCGATGCTGGCCCAGGATCAACGGCAGGTGGCGACCCTCCGTCTGGCCCTGGCGGCGCTCAAGGACCGTGACATTGCGGAGCGCCAGAAAGGCAACCTATCCGGCCTCGACGATACGCAGGTGGCTGCGCTGCTGCAGTCGATGATCAAACAGCGTCGGGACAGCATGGTCATGTACGAACAGGGTGGCCGCGAGGACCTGGTGCAGCAGGAGGCGGAGGAGATCGAGATCATCCAGAAGTTCCTGCCTGAACAGCTGACCGATTCGGAGATGGAAGACGTCGTGGTCACCACCATCCGGGAAATGGGCGCGCAAACGCTGAAGGACATGGGCCGGGTGATGGCAGCGTTGAAGGAGCGGTATACTGGTCGCATGGATTTCAGCAAGGTCGGCGGACTGGTGAAACGCCGGTTGACCTGAACCGCCACCCGCCGCCAACGGCGGCGATTGAACGGCGGAGGATGCCTGCCCTTGGCCTTCCCCGAGAGCTTCCTCGAGGAACTGCGGTCTCGCCTGTCGCTGGTGGCGGTGGTGGGCCGCCGCGTACGGCTGGAACGCCGCGGCCGCGAGCACATGGGGCTGTGCCCGTTCCACAAGGAAAAGACGCCGTCGTTCACGGTCAGTGAGGACAAGGGCTTCTTTCACTGCTTCGGCTGCGGGGCGCACGGCTCGGTCTTCGATTTCGTCATGCGGACCGACGGCGTGTCGTTCCCCGAGGCGGTGGAACGGCTGGCCACGGACGCCGGTCTAGCGCTGCCGGCGCGCACGCCGGAAGCCGCGGCCGAGGACCGCGTGCGCACGTCGTTGCTGGAAGCGATGGACGCCGCCGCGCGGTTCTACGAGCGGACGCTCAAGATGCCCGAGAGTCGGCCGGCGTTGGACTATCTGCGGCGCCGTGGCCTCGACGACGAGATCATCTCCCGATACCGGCTGGGCTTCGCCATCGATTCGAGATCGGCGTTGAAGGCGGCGTTGGTCCACGAGGGCTTCGAGGTGCCGACGCTGGTGCGGGCCGGCCTGCTCATCGAGCCGGAGGGCGGCAACGGGACGCCTTTCGACCGTTTCCGCGGGCGGGTCATGTTCCCCATTGCCGATCAGCGCGGCCGGGTGGTGGCGTTCGGCGGACGACTGCTCGGCGACGGGCAGCCCAAGTACCTGAATTCGCCGGAAACGCCGCTCTTCCATAAGGGGCGGATGCTCTATGGCGTGGCCCACGCGGCGCGTCCGGCGCGCGAGGCCGGGACGGTGATCGTGGTGGAGGGCTACATGGATGTCCTCGCCTTGGCCCGCGCGGGCATGGCCAATGCCGTGGCCCCCTTGGGCACCGCGCTCACGGAAGAGCAGATGCAGGCGCTGTGGCGGTTGGTGCCCGAACCCGTGGTCTGCTTCGACGGCGACGCCGCCGGCGGTCGCGCGGCGGCTCGGGCGGCCGAACGGGCCCTGGGCGTGCTGCGCGCCGGCGTCGGCCTGCGTTTCGCGCTGCTGCCCGAAGGCGAGGACCCCGACAGCCTGATCGTCGCCGGTGGCGCGGAGGCCATGGCGGCGGTCCTGGAGGGCGCGGCGCCGCTGTCGGAGGTGCTGTGGCATCTGGAAACCGGTGGCCGCGACCCGACGACGCCGGAGCAACGGGCGGCGCTGCACCGCCGCCTCAAGGCGCATACGGCACGCATTCCGGATAGCAATCTGCGGGCGCACTTCGAAGGCGCCTTCGGTGACCGCGTATGGTCGCGCGACCGCGGCGGACGTGGCGGACGCGGCCAAAAACAGCCGCTCCCGGCACCGGCGTTCACCGGAAGCCCGGCGGCGATCGATCGTGGCCGTCTTCGAGAACGCATTCTGCTGGCCGTCATCGTGCACCATCCGGAGGCCTTCGATCAGGTGGCCGAGGACCTTGGCAGCACGTCGTTTGCGGCGCCGTCGCTTGACAACCTTCGACAGGGCATCGTAATGACATTGCAGGGCGATCCGGGCCTTGACTCGGCGGGCTTGGTGAGCCACCTCAAAGCGTGTGGTTATTCGGATGTCCTGGCTTCGATTGTGGAGCCTCGGACCTTCGAACACGCGTTTTTTGCGCGTCCGGATGCGTCGCTGGCGACTGCGGTCGAAGGTTGGAAAGAAGCGTTTGCCCTGTATCGTCAGCAGGATCTCCGGGCCGAACTCAAGCGGGAGCAGGGGCGTTTGGCCGGCGACCTGACTGCCAGCGGTTTTGAGTATTTCCGGGCTTTGAAGCAGCAAGAGCATCATACGGTGCTGGAGAGCGAGTCCGGTTCGGCCAACGAAGACGCCGACCCCTCGGCCCCGCGATAACCGGTCGCGCCCGCGGCGCTCATCCGCGCCATGGTGCCTCAGCGACGGCCTCTAGACCCGCCAGGAGCGCAGGCTCGATGTCCAACCAGGAAACCGCGACTTCCGAACTGCCAGAAACGCAGGAAGACTCCCTGGACAGTCCGCTGCTCGATTCGCTGGGCGCCGGCGTCAAGCGGATGCTCACGCGCGGCAAGGAACGCGGCTACGTCACCTACGATGAGTTGAACGGCGCCCTGCCGCCCGACCAGGTGTCCTCCGAGCAGATCGAGGACACCATGGCCATGCTGTCGGAGATGGGCATCAACGTGGTCGAGGGGGAAGACACCGAGGAAACCCCCCAGGCCGCGGAAACCGCCGAGGCCGAGGTTCCCGCCGGCAACGTGGACGAGAACGAGATCGGCCGCACCGACGATCCCGTGCGCATGTACCTGCGCGAAATGGGCACGGTGGAGCTGTTGTCCCGCGAGGGCGAGATCGCCATCGCCAAGCGGATCGAAGCCGGCCGCGAAATGATGATCGGCGGCATCTGCGAGAGCCCGCTGACCATCCGCGCCCTCGTCGCCTGGCACGATGCCCTGGTGGAAGGCCGGGTGATGCTGCGCGACATTATCGACCTGGAGGCCACTTACGGCGGCACGCCGGGTGCGGAGGGCGAGGCCGAAGCCGGCCAGAAGGAGGGCGAAGCGGAGCAGGGCGATGAGTCCGGGGCCGCCGACGGCGCGGCCGCAGATGATCTGGAGGCCACCGGCGCCGAGGAACAGGGCGGCGCCGAAGAAGCCACGGACGATGAGGGCGAAGACGCCGAAGGCGAAGACGAAGACGGCGAGGGCGGCGCCGAGGACGGCGAGGACGCCGAGGCGGAAGAACACAATCTGTCGCTGGCGGCGATGGAGGCGCGGCTGACGCCGGCGGTGGTCGAAACCTTCGAGAAGATCGCCAGCACGTACAACAAGATGCACCGGGCGCAGGTGCAGCGGTTGGATGCTATTCAGCGCGGCGAGGAGGTCAAGGTGTCGCTGGAGAAGCGGTACGGCAAGCTGCGCCACGAGCTGGTGCTGCTGATGGAAGACGTGCACCTGAACAATGCACGGATCGAACAGCTCGTGGATCATCTCTATGACCTCAACCGTCGGCTGATTGGTCATGAGGGCAAGCTGTTGCGCTTGGCCATCGATTGCCGCATCCCGCGCGACGAGCTCCTCGAGCACTATTTCGGCCACGAGCTCAATCCCGACTGGCTGGAACGGGTGGGTGAACTGCCCGGCAAGGGCTGGCCCAAGTTCTCCTCCCGCTACGCGGACAACGTAGAGCGAATCCGCGCCGGCGTGGCCGACATCTCCAACGAAGCCGGGCTGCCGATCTCCGAATTCCGCCGCATCGTCGCCACGGTGCAAAAGGGCGAGCGCGAGGCCGCCAAGGCCAAGAAGGAGATGATCGAGGCCAACCTGCGGCTGGTGATCTCCATTGCCAAGAAATACACCAACCGCGGCCTGCAGTTCCTCGACCTGATCCAGGAAGGCAACATCGGCCTGATGAAGGCGGTGGACAAGTTCGAGTACCGCCGCGGCTACAAGTTCTCCACCTACGCCACCTGGTGGATCCGCCAAGCCATCACCCGCTCCATCGCCGACCAGGCGCGCACCATCCGCATCCCGGTGCACATGATCGAGACCATCAACAAGCTGGTCCGTACGTCGCGGCAGATGCTGCACGAGATCGGCCGCGAGCCGACTCCGGAGGAGCTGGCCGAGAAGCTCTCCATGCCGTTGGAAAAAGTGCGCAAGGTGCTGAAGATCGCCAAGGAGCCCATCAGCCTGGAAACGCCCATCGGCGACGAGGAGGACAGCCACCTCGGCGACTTCATCGAGGACAAGAACGCGGTGCAGCCGCTGGACGCCGCCATCCAGGCCAACCTGCGCGAGACCACCACCCGGGTGCTGGCCAGCCTCACCGCCCGCGAGGAGCGGGTGCTCCGCATGCGCTTCGGCATCGGCATGAACACCGACCACACGCTGGAGGAGGTGGGCCAGCAGTTCTCGGTGACCCGCGAGCGCATCCGCCAGATCGAGGCCAAGGCGCTGCGCAAGCTCAAGCATCCCAGCCGATCGCGGAAGCTCAGAAGCTTCCTGGATTACTGAGTCCTCTCTCTCTCCCTCCGCCCGGCTGCAACGGAGAGGTGAGGCGTCGGCGGCCGATTCCACTGTCCGCCCGACCTCTCTAGAATGGCGCCACGGGCCCGTAGCTCAATTGGTTAGAGCCGGCCGCTCATAACGGTCTGGTTGCAGGTTCGAGTCCTGCCGGGCCCACCACTGGTTCCCGCCGTGGTGCGTCGCGACCCGACCCGCAATCGGCTATCCAAGTGAGGATGGCGCGGCGGGGTCTCTGCACGCCATCATCAAGAAAATAACGGGCTTCGACTGTGTAATTGCGTCCGGCCCGGTGTGCTGCTCGCGTTGGCCCGACCGTTGGCGAAACCTTCGCCCTTCGGTCGCGGTTCCGCGGCTCGCGCGCGCCTGCGTCCGGACACCACGGCGAAGACCCGAACCTTTGTGGCAGAGGTGGTCATTATGTTGGACCTCGATTTCGAGGTGCGGTCGATCGACGGCACCGGCAACAACACGCAACCCGAACGACAGGATTGGGGCGCGGCGGGCGAACCGCTCGACCGCCTGCTCGATCCGGCGTACGCCGACGATGTCTCCGCATTGGCCGGGGCGGATCGGCCCAACCCGCGCGATATCAGCAACGCGGTGTTCATGCAATCGGGCGATATGCCCATCGCCGAGGGCTACAGCGATCTGCTCACCGTCTGGGGACAGTTCCTCGCCCACGATATCGACCTGACTCCCGACAACGGCAGCGAGACCGCGCCGGTGGCCGTTCCCACCGGCGATTCCTGGTTCGATCCGCTGGGCTTTGGCGGCGTGGAAATTCCGTTCCATCGTTCGGGCTTCGTGGAGGGCACGGGAACCGACCCCGACAACCCCCGCGAGCACCCGAACGTGATCACCGGCTACATCGATGCGTCCATGGTCTACGGCTCGGATGCGGAGCGGGAGGCGTTCCTGCGCGACGAGGGCGGCCGGCTGAAGGTCAGCGACGGCAACCTGCTGCCGTTCAACGATCCCGATGATCCGATCGACAACGCCGGCGCCAACGGCGACACCTCGTTCGTCGCCGGCGACGTGCGCGCCAACGAGAACGTGGTGCTGCTTTCGCTGCACACCACCTCGTCAACGAGCACAACTACCAGGTGGAGCGGCTGGCGGCGGAGGACCCCGGCGCCTCGGCGGAATGGCTCTACCAGAAGGCGAAGATGTTCGTCGAGGCGGAGATCCAGCACATCACCTATGAGGAGTTCCTGCCGAAGTTGGTGGGCGAGGGTGCGCTGCCGGCCTATGAGGGCTACGATCCGGACATGGACCCGTCCGTGTTGACGGAGTTCACCACCGCCGCCTTCCGCCTCGGGCACAGCCTCGTGTCGCCGACGATCCATCGCCTGGAGGAGGACGGATCGACCATCGCCGACGGCAACCTGGCGCTGCACGAAGGGTTCTTCAGTCCCGAACGGATCAGCGCGAGGGCGGGGTGGAGCCGGTATTGCGCGGGCTGGCCACCGGCACGGCGCAGGACCTGGACGCGCAGATCATCGACGGCCTGCGCAATTTCCTGTTCGGCCCGCCGGGCGCCGGCGGCCTGGACCTGGCGTCGCTGAACATCCAGCGCGGCCGGGATCACGGCCTGCCGTCCTACAACGAGTATCGGCAACTGCTGGGCTTCGATGCGGCGGATGGATTCGACGACATCACCGCCGATCCGACGGTCCAGGCCCAACTGGCTGCCGTGTACGGGTCGCCGGACGAGATGGACCTGTGGGTTGGCGGCTTGGCCGAGGACGACGTGGCGGGCGCCATCGTCGGCCCGGTGTTCCACGCCATTCTGGTGGAGCAGTTCACCCGCCTGCACGACGGCGACCGGTTCTGGTACGAGAATGACCGGTTCACCGCCGACGAGCTGGAGATGATCCGCTCCACGTCCTTCGCCGACGTGATCACCCGCACCAGTACCGTTCATCATCTGCAGGACGACGCCTTCCTGGCCTACGCCCGCATTGGCAGCGCCGGCCGCGACACCGTCAACGGCGGTGCCGGCGACGATGTGATGGATGGTGGCAGCGGCGACGATCGGCTCGACGGGCGGGGCGGCGGCGACACTATTCTCGGTGGTACTGGCGACGACACCGTATCCGGCGACGGCGGCCGCGACGTCCTGATGGGCGGCGAGGGCGCCGATACGGTCCTGGGTGGCGCTGGTTGCGACTACCTGACCGGCGGCGACGGCGATGACGTGCTGGACGGCGGCGACGGTCCCGATCTGCTACGCGGTGGCGCCGGCGATGACGAGATGGCGGGTGGCTCCGGCGCCGACCGGTTTGTGATTGCGGAAGGCGAGCATGTCGGTGGCGGCAGCCGCGACGTCATCGTCGACTGGGACGCGACCGACCGGATTCTGTTGGCCGGCGGCCCCACGTTCGGCGTTGTGTCCGTGGCCATCGCCGACCTGGAGGCCGCTCCCGGTGGTGCGGCCGATGACGTGCTGCTGACGCTCAGCGACGGCCACGAGGTGGCGATCTTGAACGCGGCCGGCGATTTCGTCGCTCAGGCAGCCATCGGCCCCGCCCTGCACACGCTGGGCGCGGTGGACCCGCAGAACCGCGACGATATTGGCTACCGCGATGCTGACTGGGACCCGTTCGCCGGCATCGACGTGGAGGAGACCATCGACGCGGCGTTGAGCGATCCGTGGCCGGTCGTCTGAACGCAGGCGCCTTGCCTCACTGAGGTGTCATAGAAGACCCGTTTCAGGCATCGCGCTTCCGGGACTTCGATGGCCTGCTATAGTGCTGCGGCCATGAGCGAGCACCAGCCGATCCTCTATCGTCCGGCACGGCGGGACGAGGTCCGCCTCATCGCCACCCTGTTTCGCATCTGCGCCGGCGGGGTTGCCGACTACGTATGGTCTACGATGCAAGAGCCCGGCGAATCCCTGATCGACGTCGGAGCGCGGCGCTACGAGCGGGAAGATACGCCGTTCTCCTACCAGAACTGCGTGATGGCGGAGGTCGAAGGCCGGGTGGTCGGTATGATGGTTGCATATCCCATACCTGTCGAGCCGCCGGCCAGCGAGCCCCAAAACGAGCCTGATCCCGAGTCGGCCGAACAGCCGGATCCGGTGCTGGTCCCCTATGCCGTGTTGGAGGCGCCGGGCACGTTGTACGTCGCCTGCGAGGCGGTGGAGGCCGCCTACCGCAACCGTGGGATCGGCGAGGGCTTCCTCGAAGTCGCCCGCGAGCGGGCGCGGACGCTGGGCCTGGATACGCTAAGCCTGCTGGTGTTCGAGCAAAACGCCGGGTCCCTGCGGTTTCACCGGCGCCACGGGTTCCGTGAGGTCGCCCGTCACCCGGTGGTGCCGCACCCGCTCATCGAGTACACGGGCGATGTGGTGTTGTTCACTGCGCCTGTGGAGCAGCCGGGTTAACCTCGACGCACCAGCCGATCGCGGCTGAGGACCAGTCCCACCAGCATCACCGCGCCGAGGACCATCAGTGCCGCCGGGGGCACGACCCACGCGGGGCCGGCGGCCACCTCCAGCCCGGTCAGGTCGTCGCGATCGGCGGTCATCGCGCCGGTTTCCATCACCGGGGCCATCGCCGCCATCAACCACAGGCCGGCACCGAGACCGCCCAGCCAGAAGCCGGCGCGCCGTAGCTTCAACAGCGCCCAACCGGTGAGCACGAACAGCGCACCGAGGCCGATGCCCACGAGGCTCTGAGTCAGCGCTTCGCCGCCGGCGGGAACGCCGTGGACGGCGCTGCTGAAATCGCCCCAGAACGCTGCCAGCAGTGCGCCCTCGATGATGAAGAAGGCGCCGAGTGTTAGCGTCACCGCGCTCTCGTCGGCGTGGATCAGGTCATCCACGGTGTCATCCGGATCGATGCTCAGCATGGATCGGCCCGGTGTATCCACGTACCGGGCGGCCAGGAAACGGATGGGGATGAACGCGGCGAGCAACAGGACGAAGGCCGGCGGCATGCCGACGGTCCGCATCGCCACGGCGCCGACGGCACAGAACAGCGCCAGGTCCAGGACCCAAGCGAGCAGGCGGCGAGAAGGCGAAGCAGGCATGGTGGCGGGCTCCGGTTTCAGTGATGACGGCAGCCATCGATGGTAACCGGGGCGTCTTAATGCGGACTTAAGCGCCCAAAAGGCGTCTCGATTCAAAGGGTTTCGGCGTGATGACAGGCCACATCCCGGCCGTTCACCGGCCGCAGTTCCGGGCGCTCGGTGGCGCACACGTCGGTGGCGTGGGGGCAGCGCGTGTGGAACGCGCAACCCGATGGCGGGTTCAGCGGCGAGGGCAACTCGCCGCTCAGCACCACGCGGTTAAGACGGCGGGCCGGGTCCACGTGCGGCGTCGCCGCCAGCAGGGCACGGGTGTACGGATGCCGCGGCCGGGCGAAGATGGGGTCGCGGAGGCCCTGCTCAACCGGTCGGCCGAGGTACATCACCAGCACCTCGTCGGCGATGTGATGGACCACCGCCAGATCGTGGGAGATGAACACGTAGGCCAGGTTGAACTCCTGCTGCAGATCCATCATCAGGTTCAGCACCTGGGCCTGGATGGATACGTCCAGCGCGGACACCGGCTCGTCGGCGACCACCACCTTTGGCCGCAGCATCAGTGCCCGGGCGATGGCGATCCGTTGCCGTTGGCCGCCGGAGAACATGTGCGGGAAGCGGCCATCGTGCTCCGGCCTGAGGCCCACCATCCGCATCATCTCCCGCGCCGCCTCGCGGCGGTCGGCGGCCCGCATGTCGGTGTTGATGGTGACCGGCTCTTGGAGGATCGTTCCCACCTTCTTGCGCGGGTTCAGTGAGCCGTAGGGGTCCTGGAAGACGATCTGCACGGTTTGCCGAAGCTGCCGGCGTTGATCGCGGTCGCTGGTGGCGACGTCGATCCCGTCGATCTTCAGTGTGCCTTCGGTGGGGCGTTCGATGAGGGTGATCAGCCGTCCCATGGTGGACTTGCCGCAGCCGGACTCGCCCACCACCGCCAGCGTGCGTCCCGGCGCCACCTGAAAGGTGACGCCATCGAGGGCCTTCAGCGTCGCCGCCGAGGCTAACAGGCCGCGCCCGACGCGATAGTGACGGCGCAGCCCCTGGGCCTCCACCACCGGCGCTGCCGTCATGGCCGCTCGTCTCCGTCCAGCGGCGTGTGGCAGCGTACCGCGCCCCGCCGATCGTGAGTCAGCGCCGGTGCCTCGCTTCGGCAGCGGTCTGTTACCAGCTTGCAGCGGGGGTTGAACAGGCACCCCGTTGGCCGATCGTATTGTCCGGGAACGATCCCTGGGATGGTGGGCAGCCGCTGTCGGCCGGCTCCTCGTTCCGGCAGGGCGTCCAGCAGAGCCGCCGTATAGGGATGGCGCGGCGCATCGAACAGGACGCTGGCCGGCCGCTCCTCCACCACCTGGCCGGCGTACATCACCACCACGCGGCGGGCGGTCTCGGCGATCACGCCCATGTCGTGGGTAATCAGGACCAGGGCCATGCCACGGTCCCGTTGCAGGGACAACAACAGGTCGAGGATCTGTGCCTGAATGGTCACGTCCAATGCAGTCGTCGGCTCATCGGCGATCAGCAGCCGCGGATTGCAGGCGATGGCCATGGCGATCATCACCCGCTGGTTCATGCCACCGGAGAGCTGATGGGGAAAGGAATCGAGCCTGCTCGCCGGCGCCGGGATACCCACTTGATCCAGCAACTCCACGGCCCGATCGCGACGCGTGGCACGGCTGCCGCCCTCGTGGACCTTCAACGCTTCGGTGATCTGATAGCCCACGGTGAAGCACGGGTTGAGGCTGGTCATGGGTTCCTGGAACACCATCGCCACGTCCTTGCCGGTCATGCGCCGACGCTCGGCGCGTCCCAGCGACAGAAGGTCGGTACCGCCGAAGTGCAGCCGCTTCGCCGAAACGCGGCCGGGAAAAGCGATCAAACCCATCAGCGCTAGCATGGTAACGCTCTTGCCTGAGCCGGATTCGCCGACGATGCCCAGCACTTCGCCCTCGTCGAGAGTCAGGTCGACGCCGTCGACGGCGCGGAAAGCTTTGCCCTCGGGGCCGAAACCCACCGACAGCCCTTCGATTTCCAACAGCGCCATCAGCGTTTCAACTTCGGATCCAGGGCATCGCGGAGACCGTCGCCCAACAGATTGAAGGCCAACACGGTGATCAGAATGGCGAGCCCCGGAAAGGTCACCACCCACCAGGCTCGCTGGATGAACTGCAAGGCGCTGGCCAGCATGGTGCCCCACTCCGGCGTCGGCGGCTGCGCGCCCATGCCGAGGAAGCCGAGCGCGGCCAGATCGAGAACCGCGGTGGAGAAGCCCAGCGTCGCCTGCACGATCAGTGGCGCCATGCAGTTGGGAAGCACGGTGATCAGCATCAGCCGCGCCATCCCGGCGCCACTGACGCGGTTCGCGGTGACGTAGTCCTTGGACATCTCGGTAAGCACCGCCGCCCGGGTCAGCCGCACGAAATGAGGCAGCTGCACCACCACCACCGCCATCGCCGCGTTGATCAAACTGGGTCCGAGGATGGCGACGATGACGATGGCCAGCAGCAGGCTCGGCAGCGCCAGCATCACGTCCATGGCGCGCATGATGGCCAGGTCCACGGGACCGCGTAGGAAACCGGCGATCAGCCCGAGCCCGATGCCCGAAGCCAGCGCCAGCGTGGCCACCAGGAATCCGATGGACAGCGAGACTCGCGCCCCATGGACGATGCGCGACAGGATGTCGCGGCCCACGTCGTCGGTGCCCAGCAGGAACCGCGTGGAGCCACCCTCCGCCCACGCCGGCGGCGCCAGGAAGGCATCGCGGAACTGCTCGTTGGGCGGATGCGTGGCCACCACGTCGGCGAACAGTGCTACCAGAACCAGGGCGACGATCACCACCAGCCCGATCACCGGCCCGCGGTTGACGCTGAACGAACGCCAGAACTCGACGATCGGATGCGGCGGCGCCTCGGGGCCCGTATCCGTAGGGGTCAGCTCGGCGGTGGCGGTGGCGGTGTCCTGTGGCGGGGTCATGGCGGCCTACCGACGATGACGAATGCGGGGATTGATCAGGCCGTACAGCAGGTCGACGGTCAGATTGACCGCGATCACCACGCAGGCCACCAGTAGCACGCCGCCCTGCAGCACCGGATAGTCGCGGCGGCGCACCGACTCAACCAGCCACTTGCCGACACCCGGCCAGGCGAAGATGGTTTCGGTGAGGATGGCGCCGGCGAACAGCACGCCGACCATCAGGCCGATCACCGTCACCACCGGGATCAGCGCGTTGCGCAGCGCGTGCAGGCCGATGACCCGCCACGGCGGCAGCCCCTTGGCCCGCGCCGCGCGGATGTAGTCCTCGCCCAGAACCTCCAGCATGGAGGAGCGGGTCATACGGGCGATGGCGGCCAGCGGAATCGTCCCCAACGCGATCGCCGGCAGGATCAGGTGGCGCAAGGCCGAGGTGAAGGCACCCTTCTCACCCGACAACAGCGTGTCGATGAGCATGAAGCCGGTGACCGGCTCCACGTAGTACAGCACGGACAGGCGACCGGAGACCGGTGTCCACCCGAGCTGGACGGAGAACAACAGGATCAGCAACAGGGCCCACCAGAAGATGGGCATCGAGTAGCCGGTCAGCGAAACTCCCATGGTCATGTAGTCGAATGCCGAGCCACGGCGGACGGCGGCGAGGATGCCCACCGGCAGGCCGATGGAGACGGCGAACACGATGGCGAACAGGGAGAGTTCCACGGTCGCGGGAAACAGCGCCAGGAACTCGTCGATGACCGGGGTCTTGGTGACGATGGAGCGGCCCAGATCGCCGCTCAGCAGATCGCCGATGTAGATGGCGTACTGGTTCAGCAGCGGCTTATCCAGGCCCATCTCGGCGCGAAGCATGGCGTGGCGCGGCGGTCGGTATACGGCGCCTTTTCGGTGTTGAACGCCCAATAGCCGACGTTGAGTCCTTCCTGCTGCATCACCTTGAGGTCCGAATCGGCCATCATCTGCTTCAGGTCGGCCGGATTGGGATAGGGCATCAGGTGGCATTCACCGGACTTCACCTTGGCGTAGGCCACCGCCGAATCGGGGGTAATGGCGAAGATCAGGTTGTCGATGGCCGCCTTGCCGGCCCAGTAGTCAGGATGCGCCTTGTAGCGGATCACCGCATCCTTCTGATAGCTAACCAGCTGGAATGGTCCGGAGCCCACCGGCTGCTGATCGATCATGTCCGGAGTGCCCGCGGCGTTCATCTTGTCGGCGTACTCGGCCGAGAGGATCGAGGCGAAGTCCATGCCCATGTTGGCGATGAACGGTGCCTCAGGTTTATTCAGCACGAACCGGACCGTGTAATCGTCCACCTTGTCGATAGATTTCAGCAGATTCGGCATGTCCATGCTGTTGAAGTACTCGTATTGGCCGCCCGACAGCTTGTGATTGGGGTGGTCGGCGTCCCACTGGCGCATGAAGCTGTAGAGGACATCGTCGGCATTGAACTCGCGGCTGGGCGTGAAGTTCTTGGTGGTATGGAACTTGACGCCGCGCCGCAGATGGAACGTGTAGGTCGTGCCATCGGCGGAAACGTCCCATCGCTCGGCCAGGCCCGGAATGATCTTCGTGGTGCCCCGTTCGAACTTCACAAGGCCATCGAACATTGCCCGCGACGAGGCGTCGAAGGTGGTCCCCGCCGTATAGAGGGACGGGTTGAACCCTTCGGGGCTGCCCTCCGAGCAGTAGACGAGGGTCTTGGCGTGGGCCGGCGCGGCCAATCCGATGGCCGCGGCAACGCCCAGGGCCAGACCGGTTGTGCGGAAAGTCATTGTGATCCTCCCCGTGCTTGGCGCGACGTTGGGCGCGCCGGGAATGGGGCATATCCCGTGGTCGTCGGGCGGATGCCCCGTTGCAAGTTCCACAGTTTCGTCAATTATTCAACAATGTCAATGCACTGGCGCCGAACGGCGGGTGCTGCCTTTAGCGCGGTGCAGCATCCTCTGCTCCCTCGGCAGCCATCTATCGGCAATCATACACGCGGACCGGTCGCAGCAGGGTGTCGGCGACCCGAATGGTATCCACGTAGACGGCCTGCCGATCGAACGTCCGGCAGTGTTCCTCGGCCACTTCATCGGCACCGCCCGAGCCCACCGAGGGCTCCTTGATCCAGATCCCGTAAGGGCTGGAATGAGGATGTCGGCGCTGGCGCAGCCGCCCGCCAGCCCCAGCACCACGCAGGCGGCGATCACGCCCTGCATCCGCGTCTGCCGCGGCATCAGAACCGCACCCGCGGATCACGCCACAGGCGAAAGCCACCCTCGAAGGCGTTGGCGTTGTCGCCGATCCGCGCGTGTGGCGGCGCCGCGGCGATATGCCGGGTGTTCCCTCCCCCCAGTACCACGTAGTCGGCGACCAGCGCCTTGCGCAGCAGGCGGGTCACGCGGCCGACCTCCTCCCGCCACAGGTCGAGGCCGAGCCGGTCCAGGCCGCTTTGCCGCAGGACATCGCCGAAGCTGGCCCCATCCTTGTACGGCAGTTGCGAGAGTTCCATCTGCAGTACCACGTGCTCGACCACCATGGCCGAGCCGAGCCCGGTGCCGAGTCCCAGGAACAGCATCCGTCCCCCCTGATAGCTGCCCAGCGCCTGCATGGCCGCGTCATTGATGATCCGCACCGGTCGCCGAAACGCGGCGGCGAAGTCGAAGCCGACCCATCCTCGACCCAGGTGATTGGGCTCCAGCGAGGGACGACCGTCGCGCACCTCGCCCGGGTAGCCCAGGGCGATCACGTCCGGGATCCAGTGGTCGGCGATGTCGCCAACCCGATCCACCAAGCCGTCGGGCGTCAGGCTGGCGCCGGACGCAATGCGCCGTGTTTCCTCGGACTTGTGCGCCGAGCACCGGACCTTGATGTTGGTGCCTCCCAGGTCGATGACCAGGATGTTCATCGCCGCCCTTGTTCCCCCCGGCGGGCAGTTGCGCCCGGTTCACGGACTTTTGAGGCCGGAGTTGACCCGCCCCATCGCCGAATACAGTATAGTCCCTGCGGACCCGTAGGGGTCCGATGGCGGTTGGGTCGACCGCGGCCCCACCATGCATCGGTGGGCCGAACGATGTCCACGGCGAAAGACATTCGAGGACGGCCGGGCCGACGGTGCGGCGCCCACGTGGGGCGTTCGCAGGCGTACAACGCCCGTGGGTCGCCGAAGATGGGTGCGATGGGCATCGGAGAAGAGGCCGCAAGATGAACTTCTTTCAGGCCGTTTTGCATCCTGATCGCGAGGAATTGGAGAACGCCGAGCGGGCGGAAGTGTGCAAGGCCGCGAACGTCCTGCAAGTGGGCGAGTTCCAGTTTCTTCAGCTCGCCTACTACGAATGGTTCGGCGAGGACCTTCCACAGGCGCTGATCGCGCGGCTGTTCACCTCCTACATGCTGCACAACGAGGTGCCGCACTGGGCCCGGCATTACGCTCGGGTGGTGATGGTGCGTGACGAGACGGGCAATCTCGGCGACGACGACCCGACCTACCACCGATACGACCACGACTATCATACCGAGGTTCCGAACGGCGTCCGCCGCTTCTGCACTGCAACGGGCATCATCACCATGGCGTTGGTGTCGGGGATCCTCATCGCCAGTCTATCGGTGAAGGAGCCGACGTCCCTGCTGCCGCCCTATTTCGAGCGGGATGAGCTGCGCGCCAACCCCGCCCAGGACATGGCGTGGGGCCGCGCCGACAAAGAGCCATCCGGCTCCGGCCATCCGTAGGGCCTGTCCAACAGACAGATGGATGCGGTCGCGTTGTCAGTGACGGCGCGACGGGCTAATCTCCCCGCATGTTCGAAGGCGCCGGCGAATATGAGACCCTGATCAACTGGGTGTTCCTGGTGGTCACCGGCTTGGTGGCGTGGCACGGCATCCGCTTTCGCGACGCCGAAGGCAACACAGACTTCGTGCGGTTGCTGTTCGGCTGCATCGCCGCCGTGTTCTTCTTCTTGGTGCTGTTTCAGGACGTGCTCGGCGTCGTCCAGTTCTAGCAGCCTGCTAGGGCTTGTGCATGCGCTGGTCGGCGTCCAGCTCCGGCACCGTGAGCAGGCGCTCCGATTCGGGCAACTGCAGCTGCTCATACAGGTAGACCGCCCGCTTGCGGACGTTCGACGCGCGTTCCTTGCGATAGAGGATGCGGTGGATCACGTCCGGTCCTTCGACCGCGCCCTCGTCCACCTTCAGCGCCTGGACATAGTCGGCCAGCGCCTTCTCATAGCGCGCCGTGCGGTCATAGAGAATGCCGCGGTTGGCATAAGCACCGGCGAGGACGCCGCGCCCGGTCGGGTCGTCCGCATCGACGTTCCGGCTCAGGAAGTCGATCAGGTGGGTGAACTCGGCCTCCGCCTCGTCGTACCGTTCCGACTGCAGCAGGGCGATGGCCCGTCCCATCAACGCGCCCCGGTGGTTGGGTGAAGCCACAAGCGCGGCGTCGAACCGTGCGATGGCCTCATCGTATTTGCGATCACCCAGCAGGATGTCGCCTTGGCGGACTTCGTAGTCGCCGGGGACGCTTTCAACGAATTCCTCGGTCAGCGCCCAGACCGTGAACATCCCGACCGTCAGCACGGCCATCAGGATGATGAAGCGCCGAAGAACGCGCGGATTCATGAGCGACCGTGCAGATTGGAAAACAGGATCTGGGTGTACCCAACGGCGACCACGAAACAAAGCAGCGCCGCGGTTACAGTTGCGCGGCGCTTGAGCGCGTGCCGCCTGGTGTCATCGACCGGCTGGCCGGTTTTGCCTTCTTCGCGGCGGACCGACAGCACCCAGATGAGTTGCCGCACCGGAATGAACAGGCCCAGGCCCAGCACTGCGGTCCACAGCCACTGATAGTCCGACGATAGGAGTTCCGTCATGGTTCTTGCCGAACGCCGCCAAAAGCCATTCCTCGGCGCACCATCTGTCGCGCACCCACCTCGACTCTCGATAAAGGAATAAGGGACAAAAGAAAAAGGGGGAAGGGCAAAGCCCTTCCCCATAGAAGTTCCGATATTCGGTTCAGACGCTCGGTTTTTCGAGCGACGTGTCGCCGATGTCCTCCACCAGGGCTTTCACCTCGGTTTCGGGCGCCGTGGACATTTCCATCTTGTAGGCGAGGAACCACATCATGCCCACGCCCAAGATCCAGAACAGGATCTGCCAAGCCCAGATGGACGGCATCCCGAAGGTCCACGCATCGGGGGTGCCGGCATCCGGCGAGCCGAAGATGTCGTTGCCGATGACCGCGCCCGGGCCGATGCCGAAGAACATCCACGCCAGCGTGATGATCCAGGCGATCGGGATCAGACCCTTCTTCGACGCCGGCAGCGACCCGTGCTCACGCAGGAAGTTGTGATACTTCATGCGGTGAGCGAGTTCCTGCTCGTTCTGCGTCATCGCCGAGATGATGATGCAGATACCGAGGTTGAAGAACATGCCCCAGAATGCGGAGTGCAAGGTCAGCGGCCAACGACCCCACGGCAGCGCACCGCCGGTGATGGTCTGCCCGATGGTCTCGGTGAAGATGACACCGAGGCAACCGGCGGCCAGACCCCAGGTGGCACCCTGGCGGGTGATCCACGGGAACCAGCACACCGCCGCCAGCGACGGCCACATCTGGAAACCGAAGGCCACGGCCAAGCCACCCAGCAGCACCAACGCATCCCGCGAGAACGTCGCCACCAGCAACGCGCTGACAACGATGAACGCCACACCGAGGCGCCCGAACAGCTTCTGCGTGGTGTGCGAAGCGGTCGGGTTCAGGTACCGCTTGTACAGGTCGCGGGTCAGCATGCCGCCGGCCGTTGACATGTACGCCGCACCCGTGGACTGCATCGCCGCCAGAGCGCACACCGCCAGGATACCAACCAGCCACGGCATCGAGTCGCCGATCAGGTTGAGGTAGTGCGGCACCAGGTCGTCCCGCTTGTTGGCAGTGAGGTCGGGCAGGATGAAGCTACCATCGGCCGTGGTGTTCGGCACCACGTCCCGCACCAGTTCCGCCGCATCCGGCGTCGCCCCCAGAAGGTGGGCGCCCATGCCCTGGAACGCCGTGAAGAAGAACAGGATCAGGCCGACGCCAAACGCCGAAGCCCACACCTGCTGCGGCGCGAAGGGTTTCGGGTTGGTGTTGGAGAACGACCACATGGTGAACGCCGGGGCCGACTGAATGCCCATCAGCGCGAACATGTAGGTCAAGCACATCGCACCGGTCCAAAGGCCACCGGTGGGCGTCGCTTTACCCAGACCCGCGGTCCACTGGATGACACCGGGTATGGCGAAGTAGGCGTTGTAGTCGCCGCCCCCGTAACCCTGGGTGGTGCCCCACTTGCCGACGTCGGATGCCGCCAACTTGGCGAGACCCGCCTGCAGGCTATCCCAGCCGCCCACCGCGTTCAGGGCGATGATGCCGGTGATAATGATGCTCAGCACCAACAGAATGCACTGCACGGTATCCACGTAGGCCACGGCGCGAAGACCGCCGGACGCCACGTAGATCAGCACCACCAGGGACAACAGCCACATGCCGAAGTCCTTGACCACCAGATCGTCAGTAAGCACGTTGAAAAGGAAGCCCGACGCCCCCAACTGAACACCCAGGTAGGGGATCGAGAACAACAGCGCCACGATCACGGTCAGGATGCGGATACCGTCGCCTTGGAAGTAATCCGACAGCATCTCGCCCGGCGTGACATAGCCGTAGCGCTTGCCAAGCATCCATTGGCGTTTGAGGAACAAGACGCCTGTGAAAGGAATCGTGATGGTATAGAACGACGCATAGGCGTACTGGAACCCGTCACGATAAACCAGACCGGGATGGCCCATGAGGGTCCAACCCGAAAACGACGTCGCGGTTGCCGCGAGTACGAAAACCCACAGCGAGAGTTGACGACCAGCGATAAAGTAATCGCTCGCCGTTTTCGCCATACGTGCGCCGCGGATGCCCCAGAAAATGCAGTACGTCCAATAGAGCAGCACGAAGACGAAGAGCCAGACGACTTTCGGTGACAAGACAGTTCTCCCCTTCTGTCGGTCCCTGTACGAACGGCGCGGAAATCAGCCGCGAACGGCGTCATCCCTCATCCTACACACGATACCGACGATCACTCCTCAATCATTGAAGAGCGAGCACCGGCGTCGAACGATTGGACGCGGGATCGGGGAACGAGCCTCCCCCTCGTGATGTCCACTTGGACAGGACAGAGACGTTTCACCTTTCCCTCAAACCCAGTTCCGAAAACGTTGATCGCTTCGGACCGGGTTTGTTTGTTCCCATTTTTATCGTTCAACTACACCTGGCCAGAGGCTACCGGACCTACCAAACCAGAGTTGAACATCCATACCATTTTCCCCGACCCCATACAACATGCGAAAGGTGACCCTGTCGGCGATGGGTTTGTCACGATCTTGCGAGCGGTTGCCATTCCCATGCCAGAATCCATCGTCCACGCGCCGCGCTCGGCCGTGGGTGGCCTTGAAAACATGCTGTTGCAGTGTTTTGATCGCCGGGTGATGGAGGGCTCGGGTACGCGAATTGCGTTGGCGACCGGAAGCGAGGCGGCCCCATGCTGTCGGGAAGGGACGTCCCAACGTCCTCGGACGCACCAAGCGTGGCTTCGGGGCAGTGGGGAACGCTGCTTGTGAGCCGGCGACAAAGCAAGGACTACGGAACCACTCAGACCGCGGTATTCAGCAAACTGGTCCGCGACGCCATGCGTCCGCGCGGTGAAGTGCTGGCGATCCGGCCCGGAACCACGTGCGCCGAACTGGTTCGGCGCATCATCGTCGAGAAGGCCAGCTGTGCCATCGTCGTCGATGCCGCTGGCCGCCCCGCCGGCATCATCACCGAACAGGACATTACTCGGCGCGTGGCATTTCGGGCCCAGCCGGACGCCGATGTGGAAACGGTGATGTCGTCGCCGGTTCTGACCATTGAGCGACGCGAGTGCCTGTACCACGCCATCGCCTGGATGCGCCGCAACCGGCTGCGCCACATGCCGGTGGTGGACCGCGGCGGCCGCCTGGCGGGCATCCTGTTCCTCCACGATGCCCTGGCAGTTGCCACGGAACGCCTGGTGGAGCAGATCGACCAGCTGACCCACGAGGGCACGCTGGAAGGCATGCGCGGGGTGAAGGCGGCCCAGGTAGAACTGGCCGAGGCACTGTTTGCCGACAGCCTGCCCGCGCCGGAGATCCAGCAACTGCTGACCCGGATCAACAACGACATGTACCGCCGCATCGGCGAGGCCAACATGAAGGCGATGGCGACGGAGGGGTGGGGCGATCCGCCGGTGCCGGCCACCACCATCGTCATGGGGTCCGGTGGGCGGGGAGAGAACTACCTGTTCCCGGACCAGGACAACGGCTTCATTATCACCGACTATCCCGATCGCGAGCACGGCCGCATCGACACGTACTTCATCGAGTTGGCGGAACGGATGTGTCGCGATCTGGACGAGATCGGCATCCCCTACTGCAACGGCTACTGCATGGCGGTGAACCCGCTATGGCGCAAGACGCTGAGCCAGTGGATCGAGCAGATCGATCTATGGGGCCGGAAGAGCAACTTCGTGGCCATCCGGCTGGCCGACATCTTCTTTGATTTCCAAGTGGTCTGGGGCGACCGCGAACTGGGCAAGGAATTGCGCCACAAGGTCACCGAAATGGTGCGCCACAATCACTTCTTCCTCAAACAGATGTTCACCGACCAGCGAGACCACAACGTGGCGTTGGGCCTGTTCGGTCGGCTGGTGACCGAGCAGGACAAGGAACATCGGGGTCAGGTAAACCTCAAGTACACCGGCACCATCCCGCTGGTGGAGGCGACGCGGCTGTTGGCGCTGCGTGAGGGGATCGAGGAGACGTCGACCCTCGGGCGCATTGCCGCGCTCCATGAGGAGGGCGTCCTCAACGTCACCGAGTACGAAGACCTGACCCGCGCCTTCGAGCTAATCACAGACGTGCTGCTGCGCCGGCAGATCCGTGATTATCGGGCCGGTCGGCGGGTCAGCTACTACGTGGATCCGAACGCGCTCAGCAAGCGTGACCGGGTCATGCTCGTGGACGCCTTGAAAAGCGTCGATTCACTGCGCAAGCGGGTGCGCATGGAGTTCACCGCCGAGGTGTTCTGAGGGGTAATTCGGCATCCCTACTGCGCCGCCGCGGCCTCGGCGTCGGCCGAGTACGGCACGGTGAAGTGGAACGTCGCGCCCTCGCCGAGCCGGCTTTCGACCCAGATCCGTCCGCCAAGATGCTCGACGATGCCACGGCAGATGGCGAGCCCAAGCCCGGAGCCGCCGGGGTTCCCGGTCTCACCCTGACGGACCTGATGGAACTTCTCGAAGATCTGTTCCTGCTCTCCGGGCGGTATTCCCGGACCGTTGTCGGCGATGCTGACCGTCAGCTGCGTCGGTTCCGGTTCGACGGCGACCCGCACGCGTCCGGTGTTCGGCGGGCAGAACTTCTCCGCGTTGGACAGCAGATTGATGGCCAGTTGGATCAACTGGTCGCGGTCGCCTCGAATGGGCCGCAGGTGGCTCGGGCATTCCACGTCCACGGCCACGTTCTTGTCCTCGAACAGCTGGCGCAGCGTGGCGACCGCGTCCTCGATGACCTCGCGGACATCCACGTTCGTCATCTGCCAATCCATGCGCCCGGTCTCGATCCGCGTCAGGTCCAGCACCTGATTGATCAGCCGGGTCAGCCACTCGCTCTCGCGGATGATGATGCCTAGGAAATGTTGGCGTTCGGATGGGTCGAGTTCGGGCGAATCATGCAGGATCTCGGAAAACGAGCGGATCGAGGTGAGCGGCGTGCGGAGTTCGTGGGTGACCGTCGACAGGAACTCGTCCTTCAGGTGGTCCAACTCCGTCAGTCGCGCGTTCGCCGCCTTTAGCTCGCTCGAAGCCGTCTCCAACTCGCGGGACTTCTGCTCTAACTGCCGGCTGTATTCCAAAACCTGTGAGGTTTCGTCGAGGATCTCCATGATCTGTTCGACGCTGACTCCCTCGCCTTGCAGCGTCGACGCCATCATCACCCGTGACGACGCGGCGCCGATGGCACCCGCCAGGCGTTCGCTCGACGAACTGCACCAGTTCCGCGCCGGCTTTCACGGCGGCTTCCAGGTTGATGCCGCGCACCCGCCCGTACTCGGTGAACGCTTCCTGGGTCCGTTCGGGGCCGATGAACCGCTCGGCCAATACGCGCAGATCGCGGACGTCGGCCGTGCCTTGCCACATCCCGGCGGCGCTGGACCCGGTTTGACGGTAGACTTCGACGAACAGGGTCGCCTGGATACGCTCGATGGTGCTTTGCCGGTCGACGAGCGACACCAGGACGTAGCTGCCGATGTTGACCAGCAGGCTCCAGAACAGGGAGTGGGAGACCGGATCGAGACCCGACAGGCCGAGCAGCGCGTATGGCTTCAGCAACTCGAACCCGAACGGTCCCAAGTCCACGAACGCTTCCGGCAGCCAACCGGACCGGGCGAAGGACGGCAGCAACAGCGTATAGGCCCAGACCACGAAGCCACCGACAAGGCCGGTGACCGCGCCGCGTCGGGAGCCGCCCTTCCAATAGATGCCGGCGAAAATCGCGGGGGCGAACTGCGCCGCGGCGGCGAAGGACACCAGGCCGATGGTCACCAGCGCATAGGATTCGCCGATCAGTCTGAAGTACAGGTAGCCGATCAGCAGGATGAACACGATGGCGACCCGGCGGATGCCGAGCAGCAGCCGTGACAGGTCCCGCCGCTCGGCCAAATGCAGCCATGCGAACCGCAGCAGCGCCGGCATGATCAGGTCGTTGCAGACCATGGTGCTGAGCGCAACGGTGGCGACAATCACCATGCCTGTGGCCGCCGACAGGCCGCCGACAGGCCGCCGACAGGCCGCCGATGAAGGCCAGCAAGGCCAACAGCGGCTTTTCCTCGGCCATTGGTAGCGCCAGCACGAAGGTATCCGCGTCGACGCCGCCGTCGGGAAAACGGATCAAGCCGCCGAAGGCGATGGGCAGCACGAAAATGTTGATGGCCAACAGGTAGAGCGGGAACAGCCAGACCGCCTTGGTCAAATGGCTTTCGTCGATGTTCTCCACCACCGTCACCTGGAATTGCCGCGGCAGGCAGACGATGGCCAGCATCGCCAACAGGGTCAGCGGCACCCATTGCGCACCGGCCACGTCCATGTTCATCAGTCGCGTCAGCTCGGGCATCTCCCGGGCCTGGCTGAACAGGTCGTCGAAGCCGTTGAAGATGCCGAAGCTGACGAACACGCCTACGGCGACGAAGGCGATCAGCTTGACCACCGATTCGAAAGCGATGGCGGCGACCATGCCCTGATGGTGCTCGGTAGCGTCAATGTGACGCGTGCCGAACAAGATGGAGAAGACGGCCATCAGCGCCGCTACCCAGAAGGCGGTGTCGTGGAACATGGGCATGGTCGAGGCGACGGCGGCGGATCCCACGTCCGGGTATTGCTTCAACACCGTGAAGCTGGTGGCCACGGCCTTAAGCTGCAGCGAGATGTACGGCATGATGCCGACCACGGCGATCACCGTGACCAGCCCACCCAGCAGGTGGCCCTTCCCGTAGCGGGACGAGATGAAGTCGGCGATCGAGGTGATGTGGTGGACCTTGCTGGTGCGGATGATTTTGCGCAGCACGAACCAGCCGAGCACGAACATCAACGTCGGGCCCAGGTAGATGGGCAGGAACCCGACGCCGGTGGAGGCCGCGCGGCCGACGCTGCTGTAGAACGTCCACGAGGTGCAGTAGACGGCGACGGAGAGGGCGTAGACGTAGGGGCTGGCGATGACGCTGCGGCCGGCGTCCGCACGCCGGTCGCCGTAGTAGGCGATGGCGAAGAGCAGCGACAGGTAGCCGAACGACGCGACGATGATGATCCAGTCGGCCAGCATCTCAGGTCTCCGGCGGTGCCGACAGCGGGATCTCGGTGGTGGCCGGCGGTTCGTTTCGCATGCCGCCAGCGCTTTCGATCACCATCGCCAGCAGCCCGATGAGTACCGCCCATGCCGCGAACAGGTAGAGGTAAAGAACGGGGATCCCAAAGAACAGGGCGCCAGCGCCCACGTCGAAGATGCCGATTATCAGTGGGTTGAACAGCACCGCGCCCAGCAGGAACAGGGCGACAAGACATTCGCCGGTCTTGCTGTCACCGTTCATCGCCGTGCTTCCTCCCTGGCGCCGGGCGCGTCGTTCGTTGCGGTGCGACCTCGATTCAGAATTGGGCTTGTTGGGCACGCACCTCGACAATGGTGTTCGACGCTTCGATGGCTTCGTCAAGGGTATTGATGCCGCGCGCTTCCAGCAACTCGACCATTCTGAGGAATACCCCCGCCGTGGCTAGTGCGTCGCCAAACGCCGTATGCCGGCCCTGAACCTCGATGCCCAGCCGTTCAGCCACGGAATCCAGTGAGTGCTTGCTCGTGTAGTCGTGCAGGAATACCGACAGCAGCAGGGTGTCGAGCGCCGGCATGTCGAACACCATGTTGCACTCGGCCTCGCGGAGCCTCAGGAACTTCAGGTCGAAGGCCGCGTTGTGGGCCACCAGCACCGCATCGCCGACGAACTCGCGGAACTGTCTGAGCACCAGTTGGATGGGTGGCTTGTCACGCACCATCTCATCGGTGATGCCGTGGAACTTGATCGACGCCTTGGGGATTAACCTCCGGGGATTAACGAGCCGGTCGAAAGATTCGCCGGTCAGGATACGCCCGTTGACCAGCCGGACGCCGGCGATGGAAATGATCTCGTCGCCGGCTGAAGGCGCCAATCCCGTGGTTTCGGTATCAAAGACCACGTAGTTGATCTTCTTCAATAATCGTCCGCCCACCTCCTGTGAGTGGTGGGCGGACTGTTGCAGCAGGTCGAAATCATAGAACTCCGGCCGTGCCGCTCGCCGGGACGTCGACGCGCTGCCCTTGACGCGCTTGGCCGGCGGCAATGGCAACCGTAGCCGCGCCCGGCCGGCGCGCAGGGGCAGGCACCAGATGTCGGTCTTGTGATGGTCGAGGATGTCGCGCAGCGTTAGTCCCCCCATCGCCTCATCGGCGGTCTGCCTCAGCCACACCGCGAGATCCTGCGAACCAAGGGGATCGCCTTCCCAGATCACGTCCAGATAGACGTGGCGTTCTCCGGCGACGGCCTCGAGGTCGAAACTGCGCGGACCGGCGGTCTCGCTCGCCCGGTGGATGATGCGGTCCAGCAGCTCGACGAGCGTGTAGCTGTCGCCGTGCAGCCATTGCGGCAGGCCGATCATCACTGCGTCGAGGTCGGTTTCGTCGCGGAGGCGCCGGACCACGCTGTTGAACAGGTTGGCGGAATAGATATCCGTCATCGGCCAGAGGCCGGTGATCACCTCGCGGTACTGGCCGGCCAAGGCCTCGAGGCGTTCGCTCATGGCGTTGCTTTCGTTGAACACCACGTCTTCGAACGCCCGTTGTTCGTCCTTCTCCATCTCCGGATAGGCGCGCAGGATTTCCGCCGCCGCGCGGATGTTGGCCACCGGCTGCCGCAGGCCTTCCGTCGCCTCTCGCAACAACCGGTCGCGAATGCCCAAAGCGCCCAGCTCTTCGGTCCGATCCTCGAAGGAGATGACGTAGCCGGTGGGCGTTTCCTCGTCGTCGAGGATCAGACTCATGCGCCCTTCCAGCGTGTAGTGCCCGTCGGCGGAGGCGCCGACGAAGGGCGCCGAGACTCCCTCCGGGTGTTCCCCGTGCCGGCCTTCCGCCAGGCGATTGGTCAGACGGGTCAGGGCGTAGACGAAGGGCTGGCGGTTGGTGAACTCGAACAGCGAGCGATCAAGCCCAAGGACGCCACCTACGTGCAGCAGCTCCAGCGCTCGATTGTTATACAACAGGATTTTATGGTTCATGTTGCAGATGACGACGCCCTCGTGCAGGTCCTGGAGGATCACCTCCAGCCGCTGGCGCTGAGCCTCGCTGCGTCGCGTCGCTTCGGCGATAGCGTCATTGACGGTTCGCCGTGCCGCGGCGACCCGACCCACGAGATCCTTGACCGCCTCCGGCAGATCGCCCAACCGGTGATCGTCTTCCACCTCGATACGGTGATCCGGGTTGGCGTGCAGCACGGTTTGGATGCCGCGGACCAGGGCATTCAACGGCCGCGCCAGGGCGTGATCCAGGTACGCCCACAATACCGCCGTCGCCGCCACCAGGAGAAAGGCCACGCCGCCCCCGTAGGCGAGCACGATGTTCACCAGATCGGCAACCTGATCGTAATCGGAAAGGCGGTCGACGATCACCCACACGGCCGCCGCCACGGCACCCAGGCAGGCCACGGCCAGGGCGACGAAACTGAGGACCAGGAACAGTCGTGGACTCATCTGTGGCCGCGCATCCGCTCACCGGGCGAGCCCGTCCTCGGGCCCGTTGGCCGGACCATCATCGCCCGGGCTCGCGTCCGGTCTTCGTTCGATCTCATGGATCCGCTCTATACAACGCGACGGGGCCGGCATGGTCCCGAGCGGCACGCGGCATTGCCATGCCATGGGCGACGCGTGCTACCCGGCGACGCCCAATATCCGCTTCACCTTCTCCGTCAGATCGCGGGTCGAAAATGGTTTGGTGACGTAATCGTTGGCACCGAGGGCCAAGCCCTTTTCGCGGTCCACGTCACGATCCTTGGCGGTGAGCATGATGATATGGATCGCACTCCACTCGGGGTTTGCGCGAATGGTCTGGCAGACGTCATAGCCATCGCGCTTTGGAATCATCACGTCCAGCAGGATCAGGTCCGGGGCGCGGTCGTCAACGGCGTGCAACGCCTCTTCACCATCGCGCGCGACGCGAACGTCGAACCCGGCCTGCTTCATCAGGAACTGCAACGACAGAACAATATTCGGCTCGTCCTCGACGACGAGGATGGATTTCGCCATCGCCTCCTCCCAAAGGCACCGTCCTTATCGGCTTCCTCCGGCACGAAAGTCCGCCGGAGCCGGTTCCCGTAACAGGTTTCTTCGACTATAGCACCACTTGATGAGGCCGCGCGCCAAATCCGCCGTCCTCCCACCCGAATCGAAGAAGGGACGCACCCATGGCCAGCTATCAATATGTCTACGTGATGAAGGGACTCGGTCGGGTCTATCTCGGCGGCCGGGAGGTGCTGAAGGGGATCACGCTGTCGTTCCTGCCCGACGCGAAGATCGGCGTCATCGGCGTCAACGGTGCCGGCAAATCGACGCTGATGAAGATCATGGCGGGTCTGGACGGCGACTTCGTCGGCGAGGCGTGGGCGGCCGAAGGCATCCGTGTGGGCTATCTGCCGCAGGAACCGGAGCTGGATCCAGCCAAGACGGTGGAGGAGAACGTCATCGAGGCGCTCGGCGAGACCAAGGCGCTGCTGGACCGTTTCAATGAAGTCAGCGCGCGGTTCGCCGAGCCGTTGGACGATGACGAAATGGCGGCGCTCCTGGAGGAGCAGGGCGAGCTGCAGGAGCGCATCGACGCGGTGAACGGCTGGGACCTCGAACGCACCATCGAGGTGGCCATGGACGCGCTGCGCTGCCCGCCGGGTGACGCCGACGTCAACGCCCTGTCCGGCGGCGAGCGCCGGCGCGTGGCGCTGTGCCGGCTGTTGCTGGAGCGCCCCGACATCCTGTTGCTGGACGAGCCCACCAACCACCTGGACGCGGAATCGGTGGCGTGGTTGGAGCGATTCCTCCAGGACTATCCGGGCATGGTGATGATCGTCACCCACGATCGCTACTTCCTCGACAACGTCACCGGCTGGATCCTCGAACTCGACCGTGGCCGCGGCATTCCGTACCAGGGCAACTACTCCGCCTGGTTGGAGCAGAAACAGAAGCGGCTGGCCCAGGAGGAGAAGCAGGAATCGGCGCGTCAACGGACCCTGCAGCACGAGTTGGAATGGATTCGCCAATCGCCGCGTGCGCGACAGGCCAAGAGCAAGGCCCGTATCAGCGCCTATGAGGCCCTGCTTGCCGAGACCCGCGACGGCCCCACCGGACTGGCGCAGATCGTCGTTCCGCCGGGTCCCCGACTCGGTGATTTGGTCATCCAGGCGGAGCACCTGCGCAAAGGGTACGGCGATCGGCTGCTGGTCGAGGATCTCGATTTCCGCCTGCCGCCGGGCGGCATCGTCGGCGTAATCGGCGCCAACGGTGCCGGCAAGACGACCCTGTTTCGGATGATCACCGGCCAGGAGCAGCCGGACGGCGGCACCTTGCGGGTTGGCGACACGGTGGTCCTCGGCTACGTGGACCAGTCGCGCGACGCACTCGACGCCAACAAAACGGTCTGGGAGGAGATCGCTGATGGGCTCGACGAACTGGTTCTCGGCAAGCGCAAGATGGCCAGCCGCGCCTACGTGGCGCAGTTCAACTTCAAGGGACCGGATCAGCAGAAGAAAGTGGGCCTGTTGTCAGGCGGCGAACGCAATCGGGTGCACCTGGCAAAGATGCTGAAGTCGGGCGCCAACGTGCTGCTGCTCGACGAGCCCACCAATGATCTGGACGTGGAGACCTTACGCGCCCTGGAGGACGCGCTGGAGCATTTCGCCGGCTGCGCCGTGGTGATCAGCCACGATCGCTGGTTTCTCGACCGCATCGCCACGCACATCCTGGCCTTCGAGGGTGACAGCCAGGTTGTCTGGTTCGAAGGCAATTACGAGGACTACGAGGCGGACCGGCGACGGCGCCTTGGTGCCGACGCCGAACAGCCTCATCGCCTCCGCTACAAGCCACTGACCCGCGGTTGAACCGGGGTCGGTTCGCCACGAAACGCAGCGACGCCTACTGAAGGGATGTTCCGGAACGCAGGGGTTCGGTGGTCTCGCGCAGGGCCTCGATCAGGCCGGCGACACGGCCGCCGCGGCGGCGGATGGTGGAGGCGAACTCGGCGCGAAGCGTCTGACCCATGGAGCTGCCGTTGACCACGACGTCGAGGATCAGAGGTTGTTCGTTGACCTGCCCCACGCGCCAGCTCACGCGCACCGGCTGGCCGCCGCCGGGCCGGACGACATCGCTGATCACGGTGACGACGCCGTTGTCATGGGTCATCGCCTTGACCACCTGAACCTGCTCGCCGGCATAGTCGTCGAGCCGGCCCACTTGGGCGACCACCATGCGGTCTTCGAACAGCCGGCGATACTGCAGCCGCTCCTCCTCCGTCGCCGCCCGCCAGTAGCGGCCCAGCGTCCACTTGGCGATGGCCTCGACGGCAAAGTAGCGATTGAAGATCTCGCGGAACCGGTCCACTCGCTGTTCGGCGGTGGCCTGTTGGTCGGTGACCAAGTCCTCGGCCTCTCGTGCCAAGTCCATCACCAGCGCCTGGGCCCGCTGATGGTCCGAGTCGGGACTGGCATGCCCGGTGTCTGCGGAGACTGCGCCTCCGGAGGCTACCAGAGCCAACAGCACCACACCCCCCAGTATCCGACGCATGAACATGGCTTATCGAATCGGCCTATTGAGTAGTCTGTGGAATATCGGGCATTGCCGAGGCGTCCTGGCCCGAGCCGCGGCCGAAAGCGGGCGGCACCGGCGTCTCCGGGGTTACCCCGTTGAGGATTTCGTCGGCCCGCCGCTGGCGATAGAGGCTGCGCACGGCGGCATAGAAGTCCAGCGACGTCCGTTCCAGGTCCTCGATCTCATCATAGTTGCGGGCTCGGAAGTTCACCGCTTCGGCGGCGCCGATGGCAAGCGTCACGTATTCGCGGTCTGTGGCCCGGCCCCACCACCAAATTGGGTTCAGCAGCACATCGACCACGAGGCCGGCCGTATCACGGGGGTTGGACGGGCCGAACACCGGCAGCATCACGTACGGACCTTCATCAACACCCCAAACCGCCAGGGTCTGGCCGAAATCCTCGCCGTGATAGGGATAACCCATGTCGGCGGCCCGATCGTCCAGGCCGGCCACGCCGATCGTGCTGTTGATCAGAAAGCGCATCAGCGTCGTTTCCGCCCGATCCAAGTCGCCCTGCAGCAGGTCGTTGGCGAGGACGATGGGCGTCCGCAGGTTGTTCAACACATTGTGTACCGCCCGCTGAAGCGGCAGCAGCAGCAGGTCCTTAAACAGGATGGACGCAGGCTCAAGGAACAATGTGTCGAGACCGCGGTTGATTTCGAAAATACCGCGGTTTAGCGGCTCGATCGGATCATTGATCTCTTGATATTCGGCGTACGCCTCGGTGTCCGCCGGGTCCGGCCGGCCGGCGCAAGCCGAAAGCGCGACAATCATCACCGCGATCAGCGCGGACGAGAACCCTCGAATCAGGGCAGGTGGTAACACGTGAGTGGTTGCCATCTCGAGCGGAGGGACCGATGACTGCTGTTGTTGGTGCTTGTTCGCCGCCTTTGGAGGTTCGTTCTTGCCGTATGCTGGATTGCCCGTCGCCGACTCCCGAACCGTCCTGGGGGGAGCCGCCGCGGCATCACTCGGACTACCACAAAGGCCGGGTGATTGCCAGGGCAGCACGGCTGGCGGTGCCGGTGGTCCCTTCCCCCTGTGACCAAGATGCTACGGTTTTGTGTGACGCCTGTCTCAATACCGCAGCCTATGAGACACGGTACGGGGAAGGTCGCAGACGCGGCCCCCGATTTCTCGACTCGCAGCGCCGGCCTGTGATGGCGGATTGTGACGTTGGTTGTTGACTTCAACACGTCACGCGCTGAAAACCTGCGCTTGTTCCGGCGGATTGCCCTAGCAGGCCGTAAGCGGGCTGCTAGATCCGGAGTTCTCTCCGCGCGGGAACGAAGCCCGACTTAACACCGGAAAGGACGCTCGGTGTGTCCCAAGCCTCGAAGCGGCCACCGTTGTCGACAACGGATATGAGTGTCGGCGGTTCGCCGACCGCCCGCTCCTTGCACCGCGGAATGGTCGATCTGCCCATCGCCTCGCCGCTGCCGCACGACGTGCGGGTGTCGTTCGAGTTTTTCCCGCCGCGCAGCGAGGCCATGGAGAAACAGCTGTGGACGTGCATCGAGCGGCTGACCACGCTGGAGCCGGCATTCGTCTCCGTGACCTATGGCGCGGCCGGGTCGACACGGGAACGGACCCATTCCACGGTGATGCGCATCCGCCGCGAGACAGGCCTGGAGCCGGCCGCACACCTGACCTGCGTCGACGCCACCCGCGACGAGATCGACGCCGTGGCTCGGCGCTATCAGGAAGCCGGAATCCGCCACATCGTCGCCCTGCGCGGCGACCCGCCGGAGGACGCCGACCGGTACGTGCCGCACCCGGGTGGCTACGCCTTCGCCGCCGATCTGGTGGCCGGACTGAAGCGGATCGCTAACTTCGACATTAGCGTCGCGGCCTATCCGGAAACCCATCCGGAAGCCGCCAGCGCCGCAGCCGACCTCGATAACCTCAAACGCAAGGTGGACGCCGGCGCCTCGGCGGCCATCACCCAGTTCTTTTTCGACGTGGACGTCTACTTTCGCTTCCTCGATCGTGTTCGCGCCGCCGGCATCAACGTGCCGATCATTCCCGGCATCCTGCCGGTCACCAACTTCGCGCAGGTGGTGCGGTTCGCGGGCCTTTGCGGGGCGAGCGTACCATCGTGGATGGCCGATCTGTTCGAAGGCCTGGACGGCCATCCGGATACCCGCCGCTTGGTGGCGGCGTCGGTAGCGGCGGAGCAGTGCCGGGCGCTGCACGCCGGCGGCGTCGACCAGTTCCACTTCTACACCCTCAATCGGGCCGACCTGGTGTTTGCCATCTGCCATGTCCTCGGCGTGCGTCCCTGGCAGGCCGTGGACACCCGATTGCCGGCCGCACTCCGGGCGCGCGAGGCCTGATCGTGGTCAAGCCGGTGATCGATGCCCTGTACGCTGCCGCTGAAGCGCGGATTCTGGTGCTCGACGGCGCTATCGGCACCATGATCCAACAGCGCAGCCTTGAGGAGGCCGACTATCGCGGTGAACGGTTCACCGATTGGCCGAGCGACGTGAAGGGCAACAACGATCTACTCAATCTGGCCCAGCCCGACGTCATCCGTGATATCCACGAAGCCTATTTCGCCGCCGGCGCCGATTTCGCCTCCACCAACACCTTCAACGCCACGGTCATTTCCCAGGCCGACTACGGCATGGAGTCGCTGGCCCGCGAGATGAACGTGGCCGGCGCCCGGCTGGCCCGCGAGGCCGCCGACGCGTGGACCGCCCGTCAGCCGGACCGCCCGCGTTTCGTGGCCGGGTCGCTCGGTCCCACCAACCGCACCGCGTCCATCTCGCCCGAGGTGACCGATCCTGGGTTTCGCAACGTGACCTTCGAGGACCTGCGCGCCGCCTATCGGGAGGCGGCCGAGGGCCTGATGGAGGGCGGCTGCGATCTGATCCTTTTGGAAACGGTGTTCGACACCCTGAACGCCAAGGCGGCCCTGTTCGCCGTCGACGGGCTGTTCGAGGAACGAGGCGAACGGTTGCCGGTGATGATCTCCGGCACAATCACCGATCTGTCGGGTCGGACGCTGTCCGGTCAGACGCCGGAGGCGTTCTGGATCTCGATGCGCCACGCCCGGCCGTTCTCCATCGGCTTCAACTGCGCGCTGGGCGCGGCTCAGCTTCGTCCCCACGTGGCTGAGCTGGCGCGGATCGCCGATGCGCGCATCTGCGCCTATCCCAATGCGGGCCTGCCCAACGCCTTCGGCGGCTATGACGAAACGCCGGAGGAAACCGCGGCGCACATTGGCGAATGGGCAGCGTCGGGGCTGGTCAACATGGTCGGCGGCTGCTGCGGCACCACGCCCGATCACATCCGCGCCATCGCCGCCGCCGTCGCCGATCAGGCGCCGCGACCGCTGCCGTCGGTCGTGCCGCACCTGCGTCTCTCCGGCCTGGAGCCCTTCGAGCTCGCTTCGTGAACGGCACATTCATCACCATCGGGGAGCGGACCAACGTCACCGGTTCCGCCCGCTTCCGTCGCCTGATCCTCAACGGCGATTTCGAAGCGGCGCTGGAGGTCGCCCGCCAACAGGTGGAGAACGGCGCCCAGATCATCGACGTCAATATGGACGAGGCGATGCTGGACGCCGAGGCGGCGATGGCCCGCTTCCTCAACCTCATCGCCTCGGAACCGGACATCAGCCGGGTGCCGGTGATGGTGGATTCGTCCAAGTGGTCGGTGATCGAGGCCGGGCTGCGCTGTCTCCAGGGCAAGGGCATCGTCAATTCCATCAGCCTCAAGGAAGGCGAGGACGCCTTCCTCGAAACCGCCCGACTGGTCCACCGCTATGGCGCGGCGACGGTGGTGATGGCATTCGATGAGGCAGGGCAGGCGGAGACCGCCGAACGGAAGTTCGACATCTGCGCGCGCGCCTACAAGCTGCTGGTGGACCGGCTGGACTTCCCGCCGGAGGACATCATCTTCGATCCCAACATCTTCGCCGTCGGCACCGGCATCGAGGCCCACGACGATTACGCGCTGGCGTTCTTCGAGGCCACCCGGCGGATCAAGGAGCACCTGCCGCACTGTCACGTTTCGGGCGGCGTCTCCAACGTGTCGTTCTCGTTCCGCGGCAACAATGCCGTCCGCGAGGCGATGCACTCTTCCTTCCTCTACCATGCCATCGCCGCCGGCATGGACATGGGCATCGTCAACGCCGGGCAGATCGCCGTCTACGAGGACATTCCGGCCGACCTCCTGGAACGGGTTGAGGACGTGCTGCTCAACCGCCGGTCTGATGCTACCGAACGGCTGCTGGACGTGGCCGACACCTACCGCGGTCAGGCCAAAACCAAGGAAGCCGATTTGGCGTGGCGGGAGAAGCCGGTGGGCGAGCGTCTTACCCATGCGCTGGTCCACGGCATCGGCGAGTTCGTGGTCGACGATACCGAAGAGGCGCGGAAGGCTGCCGGCCGGCCTCTGGAGGTGATCGAAGGGCCGCTGATGGACGGCATGAACGTGGTGGGTGACCTGTTCGGCGCCGGCAAGATGTTCCTGCCGCAGGTGGTCAAGAGCGCGCGGGTGATGAAGCAGGCGGTGGCCTACCTCACCCCGTACATGGAAGACGAAAAGGCGGAGGGCGGTCAGACGTCCAACGGCCGGGTGATCATGGCCACCGTGAAGGGGGACGTGCATGACATCGGCAAGAACATCGTCGGCGTCGTGTTGCAGTGCAACGGCTACGAGGTCGTCGACCTGGGCGTGATGGTGCCGGCGGAGAAGATCCTCGCCGCCGCCCGCGAGCACCAGGCCCACATCATCGGCCTGTCCGGCCTGATCACGCCGTCGCTGGACGAGATGTGCTACGTGGCCCGCGAGATGGCTCGCCAGCAGATGGATCTGCCGCTGCTGATCGGCGGCGCCACCACCAGCAAGGTCCATACGGCGGTGAAGATCGCCGTCTGCCTGAACACGCCGCTGGTCTATGTCCCCGATGCCTCGCGCGCGGTGGGCGTGGTGGCCAATCTCCTGTCGGCGGACGAGCGCGATGGCTATGCTGCCGAGGTCCGTGACGACTACACCCGCATCCGCGAGGCGCACGCCCGCGGCCAAGCGGGCGGCGAACGGTTGTCGCTGTCCCGGGCCCGGGCCAACCGTGCGCCCATCGACTGGTCCGGCTACCAGCCGCCGGTCCCTGCGACACCGGGGCTGACGGTGTTCGACGACTACGACCTGGCGGAGCTGGTCACCCGTATCGACTGGGGGCCGTTCTTTCAGACCTGGGAGCTGGCCGGTCGGTTCCCAGATATCCTCGACGATCCGGCGGTGGGTGAGGCGGCACGCGGCGTTTACGACGATGCCCAGGCGATGCTGCAACGGATCATCGGCGAGAAATGGCTCACCGCCCGCGGTGTCGTCGGCCTGTGGCCTGCGAGCACCATCGGCGATGACGACATAGAGGTGTTCGCCGACGATCGGCGCAGCGGCGTGCTGGCCGTCATTCATACCCTCCGCCAGCAGATGCCGCGCCGGGGCGAAGGGCGGCCGAACCGGGCGCTGGCCGATTTCGTCGCGCCGAAGGAAACCGGTGTCGCCGACTATCTGGGTGGGTTCGCGGTGACCGCCGGGATCGGAGTCGACGCCATTGCCGCCGACTTCGAGGCCCATCACGACGACTACGCCTCGATCATGCTCAAGGCGCTGGCCGATCGTCTGGCCGAAGCCTTCGCTGAGCGCATGCACGAACGGGTGCGGCAAGAAATATGGGGCTACGCGCCCGACGAGATGCTCTCGAATGAGGATCTGATCGCCGAGCGTTACTCCGGGATTCGGCCGGCGCCGGGCTACCCCGCGTGCCCCGATCACACGGAGAAACGCACGTTGTTCGACCTGCTGGATGCCGAACGCAACGCAGGGATCCCCCTGACCGAATCCTTCGCCATGGTGCCGGCGGCTTCGGTCAGCGGCTACTACTTCAGCCATCCGGATAGCCGCTACTTCGGCGTCGGCCGCATCAACCGCGACCAGGTGGCGGATTACGCCCGTCGCAAGGGAATGCCCATGCGCGATACGGAACGCTGGCTGGCCCCCAATCTAGCCTACGACCCCGATCTCGGGGACTAGCGAGCCGCAGGGCTTGAACGTGCCGTTCGAGGCTGCCATCGTTCGGCGAGATCCATTGGCCAACCGCGAGGGAGGAAGCAACGGCCATGCGGTACGCTAGGAGTTTCGTTCGTGTTCTGGCGGCGCCTTTCTTGGTGGCGATGGCCCTGACTCTCGGCGCCTGCACGTCGGGACCCGAGAGCGAAAGCACCGGGCAGTACATCGACAGTTCGGTGATCACCGCCAAGGTCAAGGCCAAGATCCTCGAGGACGATCAGCTTAAGGTGCTGCAGATCAGCGTCGAGACCTTCAAGGGCGTGGTTCTGCTGTCGGGGTTTGTTGACTCCGACGCGATGAAGGCCCGCGCCACGCAGGTGGCGGCATCGGTGGAAGGGGTTCGCCAGGTCAAGAACAACCTGGAGGTTAAGCCGGGCGGTTAGAGCTTGTCTTGACCAAGACATGCTCTAATTGCGCCCGTTCCGCCAAGTCCCATATCTCCCAGAGGTGATCCCGTACCGGGAGGAGGGTCGAATGCTGTTCATGTCGAAAGCCAAGCAAACACTGCCGACGGCGGCGGAGGCGTTGCCCGGTCGGGCCGAAGCGATCGCCGTCGCGCCGGCGCACGTAGTCCTCGGCAAGCCCATGACTCCGCCGTTCCCGGCCGGTCTGGAGCAGGCGGTGTTCGGCCTCGGCTGCTTTTGGGGGGCAGAACGCAAGTTCTGGGAGGTGCCGGGTGTGTACAGCACGGCCGTGGGCTGCGCCGGCGGGCACACGCCCAACCCCACCTACGACGAGGTCTGTTCGGGCCGCACCGGCCATGCGGAGGTGGTGCTGGTGGTGTTCGACCCGGCGAGGGTCACCTACGAGGCGCTGTTGTCGCTGTTTTGGGAAAGCCATGATCCGACGCAGGGCATGCGTCAGGGCAACGATGTCGGCACACAGTATCGTTCCGCCATCTACGTCCATTCGCCGGAACAGAAGGCCGCGGCCGAGGCATCCCGCCAAGCCTATGAGCGGGCGCTTGGCGATGCCGGTTATGGTGCCGTGACCACCGAGATCATCGACGCGCCCACCTTCTACTACGCCGAGGACTACCACCAGCAGTATCTGGCCAAGAATCCCTGGGGGTACTGCGGACTGGGCGGCACCGGTGTCGCCTGCCCGACGGGCTCCGGCGCCGACGCCTCTCCGTCATAGACCGCGGCGCCACCCCTTCGTCGGCCGGGACGACGCGGCGGCCGCTGTGGCACGGGCTGCTGCTGGTGACCCTGGCGGTCATGTGGGGCAGCTCCTTCCTGTTCACCAAGATCGCGGTGACTGCGGTTCCACCGACCACGGTGGTTGCCGCGCGGCTGGTGATCGGCGCCGCGGTCCTGGTGCCGGGCGTGCTGCTGGCGGGACGGCGGATGCCACGGCCGGGGCGGATGTGGATGTGGTTCGCCGCCCTGGCAGTCGTCGGCAACGCGCTGCCGTTTTGGCTGATTTCCTGGGGACAACAACGCATCGACAGCGGTCTCGCCGGCATCCTGATGGCGGTGATGCCGCTGGCTACGGTGCTACTGGCCCACTGGTTCGTGGAGGGCGAACGTCTGACTGGGCCGAAGATCGTCGGCTTCGTCGTCGGCTTTGCCGGCGTCGTGGTGCTGATCGGACCCGAGGCACTGCTGACGCTGGGTGGTTCCGGCTCGGCGCTGGTGGCGCAACTGGCGGTGCTCGGCGGCGCCGTGTGCTACGCCTGCAACGCCATCCTGGCCCGCCGGCGCCCGGCCTCCGATCCCCTGGTGGCGGCAGCCGGCATGACCCTCGTGGCCGCCGTGTTGATGACTCCTATGGCGGCAGTCGTCGAAGACGTACCGTCGAACCTCAATCTCTCCGCCGGTGCGGGCTTGGCGATTGCCTATCTGGGCGCGGTGGCGACTGCGGCGGCGACGGTCGTCTTCTTCGTCCTCGTCACCGCCGCCGGCCCGAGCTTCATGTCGCTGATCAACTATCTGATCCCGGTGTGGGCGGTGGGTCTCGGCATGGCGGTTCTCGACGAGCGACCGGCGATCTCGGCCGTCGGGGCCCTGGCGCTGGTGCTCGGCGGTATTGCGCTCACCGAATGGCGCCGCCCACCATCGGCAGCGGTTCCGCCCTCAGATAAGGCGTGAACCCGGCGGCCTGTTCGTGCTCTAAGTTCGTGCTCTAAGTGGGAAACACCATCGCCGCCGGAGACACGGAGCCATGGCCAACACACCGTCCGACACCCCGCCCGAAAAGGGGTCCGAAGAAGCCCCGGATTCCCGGACCGAACGAACCTACGCGATGCTCGATCGGCCGGAGGTCTTGGCGGTGCTGTTCCATCCGCGGCGCGACGCCCTGGTGCCGCGGCTGGCATCCGGCGTGCACACCGTGCGGTTGCCAGTGGCCGAAGACATCCACGTGGGCGGCAAGCTGTTCGTGGCCAAGCCCGACGCGCCGGTCATCGTCTACTTCCACGGAAACGGCGAGATCGCGTCGGACTACGACATGATCGCGCCGCTATACCTCAGCCTCGGTCTGTCGCTGCTGGTGTTCGACTACCGCGGTTACGGCCGGTCGGACGATCGCCCCACCTCGTCGGCGCTGATCGCCGATGCCCGCGCGTGTTACGAGCAGGTGCCGGCGGTGCTGGCCCGCCACGGTATCGCGCCCCAACGCCCGCTGCTGATGGGGCGTTCGTTGGGCAGCGCCGCGGTGCTGGAGATCGTCGACACGGCGGAGGACCCGCCGGCGGCACTGATCATCGAAAGCGGCTTTGCCTATACCTTCGCGCTGATCGAACGCATCGGCAATCTGCGTATCGCCGACGCCGACGAGGATCGCGATGGTTTCGGCAACCTGGAGAAAATGGGCCGGGCAAACCTGCCGACGCTGGTGATCCACGGCGATGACGACTGGATCATCCCGGTGGACGACGGGCTGGCGCTGTACGAGCGTTCTCCGGCGGCCGACAAGCGGTTGGTGACGGTCCCGGGCGCTGGCCACAACGACCTGATGATGGTCGGCCGCCAAGCCTATTTCCAGTCCATTGCCGAGCTGAGTGCCGCGGTGGCGCGCCGTTGAACGGTCAGGCCTGCTGCTCCAGTTGAATCACCGCGAAGGCGGCGCCCTGGGGATCGGCGAGGATCGCAAACCGTCCGACGGTTTCCAGGGTCATCGGACTGACCATCACCCGGCCGCCCGCCGCCGTGGCTCGGGCCACGGTGTCATCGCAGTCCGCAACCGAAACGTAGACCAGCCAATGCGGCGGAATGCCCTTCATTTCCTCGGTCATCTGCAGCATCCCGCCGGCCATCGTCTCGCCCCGCCGGAACAGCGTGTAGCCACCGCCTAGGGGTACGTCTTCGGCGGTCCAGCCCAACAATGTGCCGTAGAACGCACGCGCCGCGGAGGCATCGGTGGTCATCAGTTCGTTCCAGCAGACGGTCCCGGTCACGCCGGGCTGCTTGGCGGCGCCGGGCTCGGCGCTGTCGCGTTGCCAAAGGGAGAATGCCGCGCCCTGCGGGTCGCAGGCGACGGCCAATGCGTCCGCTCTCGGGGATGTCGAACGGCTCCATCACGACGGTACCACCCAGAGCCCGGATCTGCACAGCCGCGTCGTCGCAGCTGTCCACCGTGACGTACGACGCCCAGTGCGGCGGGACGCCTTTGGCCGCCATCTCCTCGGTCAGGTTATACAGGCCCATCACCTTTCCACCGTTGCGGCTGAAGATGGAGTAGATCCCGTCGGGGCCCATGTCGATGTCCTCGACGGTCCAGTCGAACAATGCCGTGTAGAACTGCTTCGCCGCGTCGGGGTTAGTGGTGGCGATGTCGGCCCAGCAGAAAATCCCGTGGGCGTAGCGGTCGTCGGTCATCGGTTCTGCTCTCCGTCGTTCGTGATGCCGCGCGCGGCGCGGCCGACGACGATGACGCCGCAACTCCGGTCGGGCAAGCGAAACCTGGATGGCGGCCGCACCGGCGATGGCTCCTCTTTAGGGCCGCCGATATACTCCCGTCCATGGATCCCGTGAGTCTTGCCGACGCTCGCGTCCGCCTGCCCGACGTGCCGGCGTTGATTGCCGGTGTGGGGGATGCGGTCTGGCTGGCACCCACCGGGGAGGTGGAGCACCTGTCCCATCGCGAGGCCGGGCAACGCCTCGCTGCCGGGGCTACGCCCATCGTCTGTCACGCGCGGGCGACGGCACGGCGGTTGGCGATTGCCGGGTTCCCGGCCCACGACCTGTTGGAGCTGTTTGCCTTCGTCCGGCCGGCGCGGTTCTGCCTGCCCACCCCGCGTGGCCTGGCCGCGGCGCTGTTGCTGCCGATGCCAATCACCGCGGAGCAGGAGGCGATGGCCCTGTTCGCCGCGGCGCGGGCGCTGCTGGCCGAGCTGACCGCTTCGCCGGGGGACGATGCGGCGGAGATCGCCCAGGCTATGGGCCGTGCGGGCTGGGCCTGGGCGCCGGCGGTGGACGCGGCGCTGGCGGTGACCAAGGTGCCGCAGGGTGCGCGCCGTCGGCGTGGTTCCGGCTTGCGGGTCTGGGAGCGGCTGCGGGAATGGGACGACCCCGGACCGGCCGAGCCGCCGGCGGCCTGGCCGGTCGAGGCCGTGGAGGCGCGGGCGCAACTGGTCCGCCTGCTGGGCGCGGAGGCGGAGCCCCGGCCGCAGCAGATGGACTACGCCTCCGCTGCCGCTGCCGCGTTCGCGCCGCGGGAACGCGAAGGTGAGCCGCGGGTGGTGCTTGCCGAGGCCGGGACCGGCATCGGCAAGACCCTCGGTTACATCGCCCCGGCCAGCATCTGGGCGCGGAAGAACCATGGATCTGTGTGGATCAGCACCTATACCCGCAACCTGCAGCGGCAGCTCGACCGCGAGCTCGATCGCCTGGACCCCAATCCGCTGACCAAGGCCCGGCGGATCGTCGTCCGCAAGGGGCGTGAGAACACCTTCTGCCTGCTGAACTTCGACGAGGCGATCACCCGTCTGCCGCTCGCCGCCGGCGGCGAGGCGGTGGCGCTGGGGCTGGTGGCGCGCTGGGCCCTGCGCACCCGCGACGGCGACATGGTAGGCGGCGACTTCCCCGCCTGGCTGGCCGATCTGCTGGGCCGGGGCCTGACCACCGATCTCACCGACACCCGCGGCGAATGCATCTACGCGGCCTGTACGCATTTTCGCAAATGCTTCATCGAACGGGTGATCCGCCGCGCCCGTCGGGCCGAGATCGTGGTCGCCAACCATGCCCTGGTGATGGTCCAGGCGGCGCTGGGCGCCGAGGAACAAGCGCTACCGACGCGCTACGTGTTCGACGAGGGGCACCATCTGTTCGATGCCGCCGATAGTGCCTTCGCCGCGGACCTCTCGGGGATGGAGACCGCCGCTGGCTGCTGGGCGCCGAGTCGCGACGCCGATCGCGCGGACGCGGTCTCGAGCAGCGATGCGCCGATCTGCTCGGCGAGGACGGCGACGGCCGGGCGGCGCTGGTCGAGGCCCTGGCCGCGGCGCGGGTGCTGTGCGGTCCGGGCTGGCGGCAACGCCTGGCGACCGAGGAGCCGGTAGGTCCGACGGAGGCCTTTCTGGCACTGGTCCGCCAGCAGGTGCACGCCCGCGCGGCGGATCGGACCACAGGCTTCGGGCTGGAATGCGAGACGCTGCCGCCGGTGCCCGGCCTGATCGAGGCGGCGAGCCGGTTGGACCTCGCCATGGCCACCATCGAACGACCGCTCACCGTGTTGTCGGCGGCGCTGGCCAAGCGGCTGGACGACGAGGCCGCGGACCTGGACACAGCCCAGCGCCAACGTGTTGAGGCCATCCGGCGGGGTCTGGCTCGGCGGGCGCTGCTGCCGCTTGCCGCATGGCGAGCGATGCTGCGTGAGTTGGAGGCCGGGCCCGAGGACTGCTTCGTCGACTGGATGAGCGTCCGGCGGCGCGACGGCCAGGACCTGGACGTAGCCCTGCACCGCCACTGGCGCGACCCCATGCGGCCGTTCGCGGCAGCAGTGATGGAACCGGCCCACGGCGTCCTGGTCACCTCGGCGACGCTGCGTGACGCAACCGGTGACGAGGATGTCGACTGGGCGGTGGCCGCCACTCGCAGCGGCGCGCGGCACTTGGCGGCACCGCCGGCGACGGCGACGTTTCCGTCGCCCTTCGACTATGCGGCGCGGACGCGCGTGCTGGTGGTCGGTGACGTTGATCGCGACGATCCGGCGCAGGTGGCGGCCGCCTACCGCGAGCTGTTTCTGGCGGCTGGAGGGGGCGGCCTCGGCCTGTTTACCGCCATCCATCGGCTCCGCGCCACCTACGACCGCATTGCCGAGCCGCTGGAGGCCGCGGGCATCCCGCTCCTCGCCCAGCACGTGGACGTGCTGGACACGGGCTCGTTGATCGACCTGTTCCGGGCGGAGGAAGATAGCTGTCTGTTGGGCACCGATGCCGTGCGCGACGGCATCGACGTGCCGGGCAGGGCGCTCCGGCTGATCGTCTTCGACCGGGTGCCGTGGCCGCGACCGGATATCCTGCATCGCGCCCGGAGGCAGGCCTTCGGTGGCCGCGGCTACGACGAGATGCTGACCCGCCTGCGGCTGAAGCAGGCGTTCGGACGGCTGGTGCGCCGGGCCGACGATCGCGGCGTGTTCGTGATGATGGACCGCGCCTTGCCGTCGCGTCTCCTGGGTGCGTTCCCGCCGGGCGTTGCAGTGCGGCGCCTGGGCCTGAAGGACGCGCTTGCCGAGACCCGATCGTTTCTCACCGCGCGGACTGAGGAATGATCGGCCGCCGCGGTTGGCTCCCGTCGCTGCTCGTGGCGGCGACCCTGGTGCTGTCGGCGGTTCCGGCATCGGCGGACGACGACCTGGATGCCTGGATTCAGTCGGTGATGGCCGACTGGCAGGTGCCGGGCCTGGCCGTCGGCGCCATTCGTGACGGGACCGTGGTGCTGGCGCGCACCTACGGCACCGTCGACGCGGAGGGCTCGGCACCGATCACCACGAACACCGCCTTCGCCATCGGCTCGGTCACCAAGACAATGACCGCGACGGCGCTGGCGATGATGGTGGCGGAGGGGACGCTGGAGTGGGACAGTCCGGTCTATGTGAAGCTGCCATGGTTCCGGGTCGCCAATTCGAAGGTTGCCGAGCGGATCTCTGTGCGGCATCTGGTTTCCCATCGTTCGGGCATGCCGAACGGCAACGTGCTGTGGTACGTGGACGTGTTCGATCGAGCAGAGGTGGGACGGCGCCTCGCCCACGTGCGGCCGTTGGCGCCGCCGGGGACATCGGTCCAGTACTCCAACGTCATGGTATCCATTGCCGGGGCGGTAGCCGAACGGATTGATGGCGCCACGTGGGCGGACGTGGTTCGCCGACGGGTGCTTGTGCCGGCCGGCATGACCGCGACGCATTTGTCGCTGGCGGCGTTTAGGAACGTAGCCGATCGGGCGCGGCCATACTTCCTCGGCGACGACGGCAGTGTCTCCGTACCCCACCGCGATCCAGCTCCGGTGGCACCGGCCGGATCGACCTATTCGACCATCGACGACATGCTCCGCTATCTCGGCTTCCACCTGAGAGGTCCGTGGCTGAACGCGCTGGCCGGACAGCCACCGCCGGCGACCGACGGCAGCTCCCTCGGGCCGTCGACCCCCGCGCTCGGCGTGTTCGTCGCCTCCTATCGCGGGCACCGCATGGTGTTCCACGGCGGCGCTATCGACGGCTATCGCGCGCGTCTAGCGGTGCTGCCCGATGACGGCATCGGTGTGGTGGTGCTGACCAACCTCTCCGGCCGGAACCGCGCGCCGCGGGTGATCGTTCGCGGTATTCTCGATCGATTGCTTGGCCTCGAGCCCTTGCCTTGGAACGCACGACTGGTGGCGGCGCGGGAGGCGGCCATCGCCGAATCGCGCCGTGCCACGACCGAGGTGCCGGAGGAAAGTTCGCCGGACCGCAACGCCGCGGCCTACGCCGGCCGTTATGAGCATCCGGCTTACGGGGTGGTGGACGTTGCGCCAGGAAGTGTTCGCCTCCAAGCCCGTTTCAACGGCAAGCCGTTCGTCCTGATCCCCATCGGCGGTGACACTTGGCGAGCGGACGACGCCACCTGGCCGGTGCGCCAAGGCGTGCAATTCACCTTCCATGCCGACGGGTCGGGCGCCATCGACCGGCTCGAATCCGCTATCGCGGATGCGCCAAGCGACCGGCTCAAGGCGGGGCCGGTGACGTTCCGCCGGATTGACTAACGACCGCGGAAGGCTCGAATCAGCCGCCGCGCGGTGCCAGCGCCAGCGCCGCGATGCCAATGACCAGCGCCGCCGCGGAGATCCAGAACGCCACCGGGGAATACGCCGGGATCTCGCTGACCAAGCCCACCACGTTGCCGACCGCGCACACGTCGGTGGTGAAGTAGAAGCACTCGCTGGCCTGCTTCACGTCCTCGCCCAGCATCTGTTCGAAGAACACGTACCACCACGTCACCGCCAACCCCAGCAGCAGCAGTCCGACAACGATCAGGGTTTTGCCGAGAGCGGCGATCATCGATGCGCTTCGCCCGCTGGTGGCGGCGGGGCCGCACGCCGAGCGTTGCGGCCAAGTGTGGTCTCACCTGGAGTCATGATCCGTGACATAGCCTATGGTGCCGCCGACAAACAGCCACAGCGTCCAACCGCCTTTACCCGCGCCGATTCCTGGGCCATATGATCGGTGTGGTCCCGCGGTTCGGCCTGCCCGCGTCGACGGGACCGGCCACAGGACGGAATTCCTCGATGATCAGCCCGCACGCCGCTCTTATCTACACGATGGTTCTGGTTTCCGCTTCGGACCAGGACATGACCGACGCCGAAATGCGCAAGATCGGCGAGATCATCACCGGCCTGCCGGTTTTCGACGGCTATCCGCTCGACCAACTACCGCAGACGGCCGCGGCCTGTGCCGAACTGCTCGACGATGAAGACGGCCTGGATCGCGCCGTGGACCTAATCCACGCCGCGTTGGCGCCGCGCCTGCGCGAGACCGCCTACGCGCTGGCTTGTGACATTGCCGCGGCCGACGGCCGGTTGCGCCCGGAAGAGGTGCGTATCCTGGAGATCCTACGCCACGGGCTGGAAGGCGATCGGCTGTTGGCAGCGGCCATCGAGCGGGGTGCCCGTGCCCGCTTCGCGACGATCTAACGCGTTTCTGCTCGCAACCTAACACAGCCAAAAAAGAGAACGGGCCGCGTCCAGAGGACGCGGCCCGTCGCATTGACAGGTCGATGTGGCGGTTGGATTAGAAGTCCATGCCGCCCATGCCGCCCATGCCGCCGCCGGGAGGCATCGCCGGCTCTTTCTTCTCCGGCTTCTCGGCCACCATCGCTTCGGTGGTGATCAGCAGGCCGGCCACCGAAGCGGCATCCTGCAGGGCCGTGCGCACGACCTTGGTGGGGTCGATGATGCCGGCCTTCACCATGTCGGTGTAGGTTTCCGTCTGCGCGTCGAATCCGTGGTTGAGGTCGGACTGCTCCATCAGCTTGCCGGCGACCACGGCGCCGTCGACACCGGCGTTCTCGGCGATCTGCCGCACCGGTGATTGCAACGCCCGGCGGACGATGTCGATGCCCACCCGCATGTCGGAATTTTCCACGTCGATGGAATCCAGCACGCGCGCCGCATACAGCAGCGCCACACCGCCGCCCGGAACGATGCCCTCCTCGACCGCGGCGCGGGTCGCGTGCATGGCGTCGTCCACGCGATCCTTCTTCTCCTTCACCTCGGTCTCGGTGGCGCCACCGACGCGCAGCACGGCAACGCCGCCCGCCAGCTTGGCCAGCCGCTCCTGCAGCTTTTCGCGATCGTAGTCGGAGGAGGTTTCCTCAATCTGCGCGCGGATCTGCTTGCAGCGGCCCTGGATATCGTCCTTGCCGCCGGCACCCTCGACGATGGTGGTCTCTTCCTTGGTGATGATCACCTTCTTCGCGGTGCCGAGCATGTCGAGATTGACGTTCTCGAGCTTGATGCCGAGGTCTTCGGAAATCACCTGACCGGCGGTCAGGATGGCGATGTCCTCAAGCATGGCCTTGCGGCGATCGCCGAAACCCGGCGCCTTAACCGCAGCAACCTTGAGCCCGCCGCGCAGCTTGTTGACCACCAGCGTTGCCAGCGCTTCGCCCTCGATGTCCTCGGCGATCACCAGCAGCGGCTTGCCCGACTGCACCACGGACTCCAGCACCGGCAGCAGCGGCTGCAGGCCCGAGAGCTTCTTCTCGTGGATCAGGATGAACGGCGATTCCAGCTCGCACACCATCTTCTCGGCGTTGGTGATGAAGTACGGCGAGGTGTAGCCGCGGTCGAACTGCATGCCTTCGACCACTTCCAGCTCGCTGGTCAGGCTCTTCGCCTCTTCGACCGTGATCACGCCTTCCTTGCCGACCCGCTCCATGGCCTCGGCGATCATCCCGCCGATCTCGCGCTCGCCGTTGGCGGAGATGGTGCCCACCTGGGAGATTTCCTCGTTGGTGGAAACCACCTTCGAGCGGCTCGCCAAGTCCTTGATCGCCGCCTGGACCGCGATTTCGATGCCGCGCTTCAGATCCATGGGGTTCATTCCGGCGGCAACCGCTTTCGCGCCTTCGCGGACGATGGCCTGGGCCAGCACCGTCGCCGTCGTCGTGCCGTCACCGGCCTCATCGGACGTTTTCGATGCCACTTCGCGCACCATCTGCGCACCCATGTTCTCGAACTTGTCGGCAAGCTCGATTTCCTTCGCCACGGTGACGCCGTCCTTGGTGATCCGCGGCGACCCGAAGGCCTTGTCGAGAACCACGTTGCGGCCCTTCGGGCCGAGGGTTACGCGAACCGCGTTGGCGAGGATGTCGACGCCAGCCAGCAATCGCTGACGCGCGTCGGTATCGAATTTCACTTCTTTTGCCGGCATGGCTGGTAGGTCCTCCTTCAGATTTCGGTCATACGCGCGGCGCGGCTCAAGCGGCCGCCGCCGTCTGCTTGCCTGGTCAGCCGGTTAGGCCTCGATCACGCCCAGAAGATCGGTTTCCTTCATGATCAAGAGATCTTCGCCCTCGATCCGAACCTCCGTGCCCGACCATTTGCCGAACAGCACCCGGTCGCCGGCTTTGACGTCCAGCGGATGGGTTGAACCGTCTTCCTGCCGTGCACCGGGCCCGGCGGCGACGATCTCGCCCTCCATGGGTTTTTCCTTCGCCGTGTCCGGAATAATGATTCCGCCGGCGGATTTTTCTTCCTGCTCGACCCGCTTGACCAACACACGGTCGTGGAGTGGCCTGAACTTCATCAACGAACCTCCATAGAGCTGTTGCCCGAATGGGCCTGCGGGATTGGTAGCACTCCCTCAAGGTGAGTGCCAGACATCTAGCTTTCGCCTTCGGGGAAGTCAAGGGCACCCGGCGGCGAAATATGGCAGTCGCTTCGCACGATTTCGCCGCTTTTCCCAATCACGCTTCGCCCTGCCGCCGGTCACGAGCGGGCGGTGGGTTCCCGGATAAGAGGGGTGATGGTGATCAAAAAGGACGTTCGCGAGGACGGCTGCGGCTGCGCCCTTCGGGCCGGCGGCAAAAGGTGGCGCGGCTTGTTGGTCCTCGTCGCGCTGTTGGTGACGGTGGCGACCGGCCCGGCTGCCGCGAAGACCGATTCCGCCGCAGCCTCCTTCGATTTCGAGGCGGTGGCGCGGGCCGCCGAGGCGCTTGCGGCGGAGCCCTTCCGCGCGCCGGCGGCTAATCTGCCGGAAGCGCTGGAGCGCCTCGGCTACGACGATTATCGCAAGATCCGCTTCAAGCGCGATGCGGCCCTGTGGCGAGGTAAGGCCCTGTTCGAGGTGCAGCTGTTTCACCTGGGCTTTCTCTACACGACGCCGGTGCGGATCAACGTGGTCCGCGACGGTCGGGCACAGCTCGTTGCCTATCGGCCGGAGATGTTCGACCTGGGTGGCCTGGCGCTCCCGGAGCGGCCCGCCGAAAGCATGGGCTTTGCTGGTTTCCGCGTGCACTTCCCGCTGCACACGCCGGACTACAAGGACGAAGTGGCGGTGTTCCTGGGGGCGTCCTACTTCCGCGTGCTAGGCCGCGGCCAGAGGTTCGGCGCGTCGGCACGCGGCCTGGCCATCGATACCGGTGAACCCAAGGGCGAGGAATTCCCGCTGTTCCGTGAGTTCTGGCTGGTGGAGCCAGGGCCCGAAGACACCGACCTGACGTTCTACGCCCTGCTGGACAGCCCCAGCCTCACCGGCGCCTACGCCTTCCGCCTTCATCCCGGAACCGAAACCGTGACCCAGGTGCGGGCACGGGTCTTCCTGCGCCAGGACGTGAAGAAACTGGGAATCGCGCCGCTGACCAGCATGTTCCTGTACGGCGAGAACCGGACCAGGCGGTTCGACGACCACCGGCCGGAGGTGCACGATTCCGACGGCCTGCTGATGGACACAGGCGCCGGCGAACGGCTGTGGCGGCCGCTCTCCAACCCCGGAGACCTGCGTGTCTCCGCTTTCGTCGACGCCCGCCCGCGTGGCTTCGGGCTGATGCAGCGCGACCGCGCCTACGACCGTTATCTGGATCTGGAAGCCCGCTACGACCTGCGGCCCAGCCTGTGGGTGGAATCCCTTGGCGACTGGGGGGAAGGCCACGTTGAGCTGGTGGAGATCCCGTCGAAACAGGAGATCAATGACAACATTGTCGCCTACTGGCGGCCCAAGCAGGAGATGAAGGCCGGTGCCCGGCTGGACGTGGCGTATCGTTTGTCGGCCCGGTCCGACGGTCCGCCGCCGCCTTACGTGGGGCGGGCGGTCCGCACCCGGATCGGTGCCGCCGCGGTGCCTGGCAGCCCTGATCCGTTGCCGCCCGAGGTACGCCTGTTCGTCATCGACTTCGCCGGCGGCGACATGCCGTATCTGGGCGAAGCGCAGCCGGTAAGGGCCGTGGTTCGCCACTCGGCCGGGCGTCTGGTGGATGTGGTGACCCAGCGAAGCCCGGAGGACGGCCACTGGCGGGTTGCCTTCCGCCTCGACACCTCCGGCACGGAGGCCATCGACCTGATGGTCCACCTGGAACTTCGTGGCCGGCGCCTGACCGAGACCTGGAGCGGGCTGTGGACGCCGGACCTGTTCGGTAGCTGAGACCCTTCGGCAACTTAAACGTCACCGACCAACGCCATGGACACATTTGTCGTCGATCGCCACGACTTCGTGCGCCCCGCCGGCCGACCGGCGCCGGTGCGCCGATTCCGGCCTCCGTTCGTGCGGTCGCGCCGCTTGGTGCTCGGAGCCCTGCTCGTCGCCACGGTGGGCGCCGGCGCCGCCGCCATGTTCGGCATCCTGGACGCAAACGGGCTGGAACCCATCGAGCTGGCGGTGGGCCTGCTGTTCGTCGTCAACTTCGCTTGGATCGGCGTCTCGTTCTGGACCGCGGCGGCGGGATTCCTGGTGTGCGCGCTGCGCCTCGACCCCATCGGACTCCGCCGCCTCCGCCGGCCACGCGGCCCGCTACACACCGTGCCTCGCACCCGTACCGCGGTGCTGATGCCGGTGTATAACGAGCCCACCGACCGGGTGTTCGCCGGGCTGGAGGCTATCTACCGCTCGGTGGCCGATGCCGGCGGCCTGGAACCGTTCGAGTTCTTCGTGCTGAGCGACACCACGTGCGACGATGTGGCGGCCAGCGAGGACGCGCACGTCGGCGACCTCCGCCGCCGCCTCGCCGCCGAGGGGCGGCTGTTCTATCGCCGGCGGCCCCGCAACATCGGTCGCAAGGCCGGCAATATCGCCGACTTCTGCCGAACCTGGGGCCGCCGCTACGACCACGTGGTGGTGTTGGACGCCGACAGCGTGATGTCCGGCGAGACGCTGCTGGAGATGGTGCGGATGATGGAGGCCAACCCCGGGCGGGGTTGATCCAAACCCTGCCGGCGGCGGCCAACCAGTCGAGCCTGTTCGCCCGTGCCTTGCAGTTCGCCTCCCGTCTGTGCGGCCCGGTGCTGGCACACGGTGTCAGCTTCTGGCAGCTCGGCGAGTGCAACTACTGGGGCCACAACGCTATCATCCGGACCCGAGCGTTCATCGACCATTGCGGCCTGCCACCGCTGCGTGGCCGGCCGCCGCTGGGCGGCGAAATCCTCAGTCATGACTTCGTCGAGGCGGCGTTGTTGCGGCGCGCCGGGTACGGCGTCTACTTCGTTCCAGACCTCGACGGCAGCTACGAGGAACTGCCCAACAACATCATTGACTACGCCACCCGCGACCGCCGGTGGTGCCAGGGCAATCTGCAGCACTTGAAGATCCTCGGCATGCGTGGCGCCCATCCCATCAGCCGGCTCAACCTCTTGCTCGGCGCCTACGCCTACCTGTCGTCGCCGGTGTGGATCCTGTTCCTGTTGTTGAGCACCGCGCAGATGGTGGGCGAAACGGTGATCGGCCATGCGTACTTCCCGGAGGGCTACGCGCTGTTTCCCGAATGGCCGGAATCGATGCTGGCGGAAACGGTGTCGCTGTTCGGGGTGACGATGGCGATGCTGTTGCTGCCGAAGGCGTTCGGTTTCGTCCTGGCGCTGGCCGACGGCGCGCAGCGGCGGCGATTCGGCGGCGGCGTGCGGCTGAGCCTGAGCCTGTTGCTGGAGACGGTGTTCTCGGTGCTGATGGCGCCGGTGATGGGGGTGCTGCACTCCTGGTTCGTGATGTCGCTGCTGTTTGGGCGGGGGGTCGGCTGGGCGCCGCAGAACCGGTCCACCCGCGGCCTGCGTGCCCGGGAGGCATTCTCGGCGCTCGGTCTGGTGTTCGCCGCTGGCGTCGCCTGGGGGCTGTTGATCCTGATGGCGGCCCCGGACCGCATCTGGTGGGTCCTGCCGGTGCTGGCCGGGCTCGTCCTATCAATCCCGCTGGCGGTACTGTCCAGCCGCGACTCCGTCGGCCTGTGGCTGCGCCGTCGCGGCCTGCTGCTGACGCCGGAGGAGAGCGAGCCGCCGACAGTGCTACGCTATCTCCGCGCCGCGCTGGCCCGCCATCGTGCCCAGCCCATTGTGCCGGTCCCGGCCACGGGCCCGCTGACGCCGCCCGCCGCTCCGACGGAAATGCTTCAACAGGCCATCTGATTCCGAACGCGGTTCAGCGGTCGGCGGCGGTTTCCGATCGGGTGATGGGCTCTTCGGTGTCGTCGGCGTCGTTCGCCAGCTCGCGCTCGATGTCCTCCTCCAGTCGCTTGCCGCGGCGATAGCGGCGGAACAGGTGGACGCCGAGCACCGCCGAAACCACGAACAGCGCGGCGGCGAGGCCGATGCGCAGCACCGGGTTGATGGCTACTCCGCTGCCGGCCAGCGCAAACACCAACGTCTGCGGCAGATAGCCGAGCGCCGAACCGGCAAAGAATGCCACCGCCGGGACGCTGGAGACGCCGGCCACCAGGTTAGTGGCCAGGTTGCTGCCGACCGGCAGCAGCCGCACCAGCAGGGTCATGGTCATGGGGTTGTCGCGGAGGAAGTCGTCGACCCGGCGAATGCGCGTCGGGAACCGGGCGGCGATCATCCGTCGGCCGAACAGCCGTGCATAGGCGAAGGCAACTATGCAACCGGCCACCGAGCAGGCCAATGCGGTCGCGGTGCCGATGGCGAAGCCGAACGCGTGGCCGGCGAAGAACGATACCACCTGCCGCGGCAACCCGATGGCGGTCGCCAACGTGCCCACCACCAAAAACACCAGCTCGCCGCGGAGCCCGTGACCGCGGACACTGGAATCGATCCACGTCTGGTCGATCAGCGAGTCAATGCCGGTGACGCGAATCAGGTAGCCCACCGCCGCCAACGAGACGATCAGCAACAGGCCGCGCAGCAGCACCCGCGGCTTCATGTCGGTGGATCCCGGACTCATCAGGGCGTCCTCACCGGTCCACCTCGACGACCGTCAATCTTGCCCGCCGTTTCAGCCACAGCACGCCGAACAGGTCGAAGATCCCCACGGCGAGCCGGTCCAGGGTGCCGTACTTGGAGCGGCCGCGGTCCCGCGGCCGGTGGTTGACCGGGACCGAAACCACCCGGCCGCCGCCGCGGACCATCAGTGCCGGCAGGAACCGGTGCATGTGGTCGAAGGCCGGCAGTCGGAGGAACGCGTCGCGGCCGAAGGCCTTCAGCCCGCAGCCCGTGTCCGGCGTATCGTCGCCCAGCAGCCCGGCGCGCACCCGGTTGGCGATACGCGAGCTGAGCTTCTTCCACGCGCTGTCCTGGCGATGAGCGCGCAGCCCCGCTACCAGCATGCGATCGGGATCGTCGGCCTCGGCCAGCACGGCCAGCAGGCGCGGGATATCCGCGGGATCGTTCTGCCCGTCGCCGTCCAGGGTGGCGATCACCGGCGCCCGCGCCTCGCGCACGCCGGTGGCGACGGCGGCGCTCTGTCCCGCCCGTGTGCGGTGACGGACCGAACGCAGCCGCGGCCATCGTGCCGCGGCGGCGCGCAGGCGTTCGGGGGTGGCATCGGTGCTGCCGTCGTCCACGAACACGATTTCGTACTCATGCCGTCCGTCGAGAGCGGTGACGATCTCTTCGGCGAGCGGCTCGATACAGTCGGCTTCGTTGAGCACAGGTATAACGACGCTCAGGGCCGGCGACGGCGCAGGGGGCGTGTCGGGTGAGGACGGGGCATCGCGGCTGGCCATCGAACCATCCGGAGGTTGAGCTCAGGGACCAAGGTCACATCCAGATGGAGCGGCGCGTCCGCCGGCCGATGGGCCTCCTCCCTAGCGTGGTTATTACACCCAGCGGAATCCGCCGGCAAATCCCTATCTCTACGACCGCCCGCTAAGCGTCGCGTACCGGGCGCAACCGGTCCAGCCGCAGGCGATGGCGGGCGTCAGTCAACCGGTTTCGGCCGAGGCGCACCGCCATCACCACGCCGAGGCCCGTGCCGCCAGCGATCAGAAACATCACCAACAGGTGGTACTTCACCGCCTGTGCCGGGTCCACGCCGGCGAGAATCTGCCCGGTCATCATCCCCGGCAGGAACACCACCCCGGCCGCCGACATGGCGTTGATGGACGGAATCAGCGCCGCCCGCACGGCGTCGCGGACCACGACGCTGGATGCCTCGGCGAAGCTCTGTCCTAGCGCCAGCCGCGCCTCGATGGCCGCGCGTTCGCGCACTGCGCCGGTGAACAGCCGATCGAGACCGAGGCTAACCCCGGTCATCGCATTGCCCACAACCATGCCTAAAAGCGGAATCGCGTAACGCGCGTCGTACCACGGTTCGGGCCGAATCTGCGTCGTCAGCGCCAGAATGGTGACGACGAAACCGGCGAACGCCATGCTGCCGGCGCCAAGGGCAAACGACCAAGCCCCGACCAGCGGTCGCGTTTGCCGCGCGTGGATTTCGTAGGCGGCGAACAAGGTCATGATCATCGCCACGGCACCCGTCAGCCAGGGCGAGCCGGCGGCAAACAGTGCCTTCAACACCAGCCCCACCAACAGCAGCTGCACCACCATGCGCGTCGCGGCGATGAGCAGCCGCCGCTCCAGCCTCAGGCGGAAGGCCACCGACAGCCCTGCGTTGACCAGGATCAGCAGGGCGGCCAGCGCCACGTCGCTGTAGTCGAGGGCGAGGTAGGTCATGGCGTCGCTTGCGAACCGAATCGGGCAGGTGCCGGGTGCAGCACCCCGTCGGCCATCGCGTATCGACTCGTACCCAAACGGTCGGCCTGTGCGGGGTCGTGGGTGACGATCACCACCGCCATACCGGTCGCCAGCCGATCGGCAACGACGGTCTCGACCGACCGCGTCGCCCGCTCGTCCAGCGCCGACGTGGGCTCGTCCAGCAGCAGCACCCGCGGCGTACCGACGAGTGCCCGGGCCAGAGCCAGCCGCTGACGTTCGCCGGTAGACAGCCGGTCCACCGGCCACTGCAGCGCCTCGGCCGGCAGTCCCAGGGCCGACAGCAGTGCCGCCGCCACAGCCGCATCGGCAAAGTGGTCGGCGACACTGTCGGCCCACCACCCAGCGTCCGTCGCCACGTAGGCCACCCGGCGGCGCCACTCCGGCCCGCTCAGTTGCTCACGATCCTCGCCGTCGAGACGGACGTCGCCGTCGTTCGGGTCGAGATCGGCGATGGCGCGCAACAGCAGGCTCTTCCCCGATCCCGAGGGACCCTGAATGGCGGCGCAGGCGCCTGCCGCCACCTCCAGGTCGATGGGCACGAGCCCCGGTCGATGCAGCCCACGAACGGTCATCATGGCGCACGGAACTCCACGGGAGGAGCCGCGTTGGCGTTCATATACGCCTGCTCGCCACCGGCGGGCAAACAGCGGCCGAGGGTTTTCGCTTTGGTCGCGTCCGGTCGATGGCTATCATCGCGGCTCAACGTGCGGGGGGCAACGCACGGAGGCTTGTCTTGGCGTATCGGCAGACGATCGATCAGTCCCGGCAGTTGGCAGAGCAGGCGATGGCGATGATTCGCCAGCAGAAACTGCCCGCCAATCCCGACAACTTTGCCCTTTGGTACGCCTACTTCGCCGGCGAGTCTGCAGGAGCTCATGGACGCCCTCGACACGGCCCTCCGCGACGACGTCCGCATCGACGAAGACCGCGCCGACGAGATCTTCCATCGTTATCTCGGCAGCGGCGCCGGCAGCGAGGTGGTCCGCGATACGGTGGAGCAGGTGGAAGCCGAGCTGTCCGCGGTCCTCACCAGCCTCGAGGCGGCCGGCGGTAACGCGGCGGAGTACGGCAAGGCCCTGGAAACGGTCAGCGGCCAGATCACCCGGCTGAAGGCCGCCGAAGACATCAAGGCGGTGGTGACCAACGTGCTGGCGGCGACACGGGTGATGGGCGACCACGCCCGCAAGCTGGAAACGCAACTCACCCAGTCGGGCGCGCAGATGGCGGAGTTGCGCGAAGATCTCGACCGGGTCCGCCGCGAGGCGATGACCGACGGGCTGACCGGAATCGCCAATCGCAAGCAGTTCGACGCGGCGCTGCGGCTCGCCGCCGAGGAAGCAGCGGAAACCGGCGATTGCCTCAGCCTGCTGATGCTGGACATCGACCATTTCAAGCGGTTCAACGATACCTATGGGCACCCCATCGGCGATCAGGTCTTGAAGCTGTTGGCGGCGACGCTGACCGAATGCGTCAAGGGTCAGGACACCGCCGCCCGCTACGGCGGCGAGGAGTTCGCGGTGATCCTGCCGCGAACGACGTTGGACAACGCCACCAAGGTGGCCGAGAACATCCGCCAACGTATCGGCACTAAGAACGTGGTCAACCGAAAGACCGGCGAGAACCTGGGCAAGATCACCGTGTCCATCGGCGCTGGCCTGCTGGCCAACGATGAGCCCACATCAAAGCTGGTGGACCGCACCGACCAAGCCTTGTATCAGGCGAAGAAGAGCGGACGGAACCGTGTGGTTTCAGAGGCCGCCATCGTCGGCCCGCCGACCGCGGCGAGCCGCTGATCGATCCGCGGCGTCGGGCGTCGAGGGACGCCCGACTGAACGATCTGTCTTGTTGTCTCTCGGGCCCGTTGACGGACATTTCGCGATATGGCTCGGCAGCGCCTGAACGATGGGAAGGCCTTGGCGCTTGCCTTGGGGCCGGCGGTTGCGCTGACCGTGGTGTTGGTGCTGGGCGGTTTCGTCGAGGCCGGTCCCGCGGTGCTGCTGCTGGCGGCCATCGCGTTCGGTGGCCTGGTTCTGGCAGGGCGGCCCACGGCCGAAGTTGCCGACACGCCAGTGTTGCCGCCGCAACCACCAACAACGCTGTTGCAGGACGTCCTCGACGAAATCCCCGACCCGGTCATCCTGCTGAGCGGCGAGCGAGCGATCATCGCGGTCAACCGCAATGCTCGCGAAACGCTCGGCGTCGGCATGCTTGGGCGCCATCTGGCGCTGTCGCTCCGCCATCCGGCGGTCCTTGCGGCGGTCGATACGGTTGCCTCGGGCGTGCCGTCGATTACCGAGGAGATCGCCCTGCCGGTTCCCGTGGTGCGCACCTTTACCCTGAGCGTCGGCGCGCTGCCGCCATGGCTGACCACGGACGAACCGCGGATCGTGCTGGTCCTGCACGACGAGACACGCGCCAAGAAGGCCGAGCAAACACGCGCTGACTTCGTTGCCAATGCCAGCCATGAGTTGCGTTCGCCGCTGTCGGCGGTGATCGGCTTCATCGAGACGCTGCGCGGCCATGCACGCGACGATCCGGAGGCACGGGATCATTTCCTCGGCGTGATGCACAAGGAAGCGCAGCGCATAGCGCGGCTGATCGATGGCCTGTTGTCGTTGTCGACGGTGGAGATGAACGAGCACGTGCCGCCACGCGACGTCGTCGATATTGGTGCCGTGGTAAACGGCGTTGCCGACTCATTGGAAGTGCGCGCCGACGATAAGGGAATGGGGGTGCTGGTGGACTGTACGGAACCGGCACCGAAGGTGATCGGAGATGCCGACCAACTGGCGCAGGTATTCCAGAACCTCACCGACAACGCCATCAAATACGGGCGCGAAGGCACGCCGGTGCGGATCACCATTCGGCCGCTGGACCGCATGCCGGGTTCGGTCGGTCCCGCGGCCAGCGTGGCCGTAGTCGACGAAGGCGACGGCATTCAGGAGGCGCACCTGCCGCGGTTGACCGAGCGGTTTTACCGGGCCGACGAGGGCCGCTCCCGTCGTCTGGGCGGCACCGGCCTCGGGTTGGCCATCGTTAAACATATCGTCAGCCGCCACCGCGGCCAGCTCAAGGTGGAAAGCCGGCCGGGGATCGGCAGCACGTTCACGGTGTTCCTTCCCGCCGCCGATCCCGGGCGCCCGACAGCCGAGCCTGCGTCATAAAAGTGTAACGTTCCTGTAATAATGTCGCAGCGTCGCGTGACTAGAGTCCGCGACGCCGGCGAAAGAGGGGGCGACCGGCCGTTTGCTGTCGATAAATCCCCTTCGCACGAATTATGCCTGAGGAGAACTCAATGATCAGGAAGTCCCTGGCGCTGGCCGCCGTTGCGACCTTCGCGACCGTCGGCGTCGCCGAAGCGCGCGATCAGATCCGAATCGTTGGGTCGTCGACCGTTTATCCGTTCGCCACGGTCGTGGCTGAACAGTTCGGCAAGACCACCCAGTATAAGACCCCGGTGATCGAGAGCACCGGTTCCGGCGGCGGCTTGAAGCTGTTCTGCTCCGGAGTCGGCGTCGAGCATCCGGACATCACCAATGCGTCTCGCGCCATCAAGAAGTCCGAGGTCGAGACCTGCCGTAAGAACGGCGTCGCCGACATCACCGAGGTGAAGGTGGGCTACGACGGCATCGTCATCGCCAACTCGAAGTCGTCGCCGCAGATGAAAGTGACGCGCCAGCAGATCTTCATGGCGCTGGCCAAGGACGTGCCCGACCCGCGTGGCGGCGACAAGCTCGTTCCCAACCCCTACACGAAGTGGAGCGAAATTGACTCGTCGCTGCCCGACGTGGCGATTGAGGTCCTGGGCCCGCCGCCCACCTCCGGTACCCGCGACGCCTTCGCCGAGCTGGCGCTCGAGGGTGGCTGCAAGACGTTCGGCTTCATCAAGTCGATGAAGAAGTCTGACAAGAACATGTACAAAGCGACCTGCCACTCGGTTCGCGAGGACGGCGCCTACGTGGAAGCCGGCGAGAACGACGTGCTGATCGTCCGCAAGCTGGAAGCCAACCCCAACGCCTTCGGCGTGTTCGGCTTCAGCTTCCTCGACCAGAATGCCGACAAGGTTCAGGGCAGCAATGTGGACGGCGTCAACCCGACGTTCGAGAACATTGCCGACAACTCGTACCCGGTGTTGCGTCCGCTGTTCTTCTATGTGAAGAAGGCGCATGTGGGCACGATTCCCGGCATCGAGGCGTACCTGAAGGAGTTCACCAGCGAGAAGGCTTGGGGTGAGAACGGCTACCTCACCGATAAGGGCCTGATCCCGATGCCGGACGCCGAGCGGAGCAAGTATGCTGAGGACGCGGCGAGCCTGGCCAACAACATCACCATGTAATACGGCCTGACACGGGCCGGCCCGGCCGGCAGCCTCGTTGATCGGGGTTGCCGGCCGCGAGCCGGGTCCGCGTCAAAGGTCCCGTCGCTGGCAGCCGAAAGGTGCGGCGCGCGGGGCATCCGGGGGAGGCATCACGGCAGTGGCGACGTTTCGCCCGATCGGGCGACCGTCAAATGCCCGCGGCGGCCGCGCTATCTGAGCGACGTCCGCGCGTCGAAGCGACCCTTCCTGGATCCGCAGCGAAACAGGTTAACAGGCTGCTGAAGAACCCTGAAGAGGCTGCGAAACTCGGAGCAGCAACGCAGTCCTTCCAGGGTTCTTCAACAGCCTGTCAAAGCCGGTAGAGCCCGAGGCCCAACATGCCGACCATCACTCTTGTCGCCGTCGTGCTTCTTCTGGCGGTCATCGGTTTCTACATGGGGCGGAAGCGGGCGTTGGTCTCGGTGGATGGCCATCCCCGGCAACTGCATTCGCTGCCAGGATACTACGGCTACTACGTTGCCATCTGGTGCGGCGTGCCGGCACTGTTCATCGTTGCCGCCTGGGTGTCGTTCGAGACCTCGATCGTCGAAACGCTGCTCGTCTCGTCCCTCACTCCGGAACACCAGAATCTACCGCCCGACCGGTTGGGGCTGCTGATCAACGACATCCGCAATCTCGCGTTGGGGAATATCGTCAGCCGCGAGGTGGATCCGGTCCTTCAGGCCGCAGCCGATCGGTATAAGGGTTTGCGGCAGACCAGCACCATCGCGCTCAGCGTGGTCGCCCTGGCCGTGGCCATTGCCGGACTGACCTTCGGCCGGCGGCTGATCTCGCCGTCACTCCGGGCTCGTAACAAGGTTGAGAAGGCGATCATGGTGTTCCTGATCGCCAGTTCCACCGTCGCCATCCTCACCACGGTCGGCATCGTCATGTCGCTGCTGTTCGAGGCGATCCGGTTCTTCAACCGGGTGCCGGCGATGGAATTCCTGTTCGGCATCAACTGGAGCCCGCAGACGGCCTTGCGTGCCGACCAGGTGGGAAGTTCGGGCGCCTTCGGCGCGGTCCCATTGTTCGTCGGCACCTTGCTCATATCGTTCATCGCCATGTGCGTCGCCGGCCCCATCGGCTTGCTGTCGGCCATCTACATGGCAGAATACGCCCCGGTGCGGCTCCGCTCCGTGATCAAGCCGGTCCTGGAGATCCTCGCCGGCATTCCAATGGTGGTGTACGGGTTTTTCGCCGCTTTGACGGTGGCGCCGTTCTTCCGCAATCTGGGCGACGGCATCGGCTTCACCGTCTCGTCGGAGAGCGCCCTGGCCGCCGGCCTAGTCATGGGGATCATGATCATCCCCTTTGTCTCCTCGCTGTCGGACGATGTGATCAGCGCCGTGCCGCAGGCCATGCGCGAAGGCTCGTACGGCCTCGGCGCGACGCAGTCGGAAACCATTCGCCTGGTGATCTTCCCCGCCGCGCTACCGGGCATCATCGGCGGCCTGCTGCTGGCCGTTTCACGGGCCATCGGCGAAACAATGATCGTGGTGATGGCGGCGGGCTTGGCCGCCAACCTGACGGTTAATCCTCTGGAAGCTGTCACTACCGTGACCGTTCAGATTGTCACGCTGCTGGTTGGCGACCAGGAGTTCGACAGTGCCAAGACGCTGGCGGCCTTCGCCCTCGGTTTGGTGCTGTTCTGCATCACCTTGACCCTCAACGTCGTCGCCCTTCACATCGTGAACAAGTACCGAGAGCAGTATGAGTAATCATGTGGTTTCCGCACCGATGCCGACGGGGATGACAGAGGGACGAGCGAGCGCGTCGGAACGGGTCGCCGCGGGCCTGAAGCGGCGTTATGCCGCCGAGCGGCGGTTCCGCGTCTACGGTATTGCCGCCATCGTCTTTGCTCTCGGCTGCCTGGCGATCTTGTTCATCACCATCTCCGGATCCGGCACGTCGGCGTTCTTGCAAACCAAGATCCGCCTGGACGTGACGCTCTTTCCGCAGGACATCGACCCCGAGGGCACGCGCGATCCGCAGGTGCTGTCCACGGCCAACTACCGGGCGGTCATCCAGCAGGCGGTGGGCGATCTGTTCCCCGAGGTCACCTCGCGTCGTGACCGTCGTGAGCTCTTCCGCTTGTTCAGTCCCGGCGCCACGTTCGACATTCGGCGCCACGTCATGAACGATCCGTCGATCATTGGCCAACGCGTCGAAATCTCGGTGCACGCGTCTGACGACATCGACCAGTTCAACAAGGGCAAGATCAGCGCCGACGTACCGGAAACAGAACGCCGCGTTTCGGACAAGCAGATCGCATGGCTCGAGCGGCTGAAGGATCGCGGGCTGGTCGAAACCACGTTCAACACCACGTTCTTCTCCTCCGGCGACTCCCGCTCACCCGAGTTGGCGGGGATCTGGGGGGCGTTGGTGGGGTCGTTCTTCACCATGATGGTGACGCTGGCGCTGTCGTTCCCGCTGGCGGTGGCCGCGGCGGTCTACCTGGAGGAGTTCGCGCCGAAGAACCGATGGACGCAGCTGATCGAGGTCAACATCAACAACCTGGCCGCGGTGCCATCCATCGTCTTTGGCCTACTGGGCCTTGCGGTCTTCCTCAACTTCTTCGGCTTGCCGCGGTCGGCGCCCTTGGTGGGGGGCATGGTGCTGACGCTGATGACCCTGCCCACCATCATCATCGCCAGCCGAGCGGCGCTGAAGGCCGTGCCGCCGTCGATCCGCGAGGCGGCGCTGGGCGTCGGCGCGTCCAAGGTGCAGACGGTGTTTCACCATGTGCTGCCGTTGGCGATGCCGGGCATGCTCACCGGCACCATCATCGGTATGGCGCAGGCTTTGGGCGAAACCGCGCCGCTGCTGATGATCGGCACGGTCGCCTTTATCGTCGACATCCCGGGCAGCCCGTTGGACCCGTCGACGGTGATGCCGGTGCAGATTTACCTGTGGTCGGACAGCCCCGAACGTGCGTTCCTGGAACGGACGTCGGCGGCGATCATAATCCTGCTCGGCTTTCTCGTCATCATGAACGCGCTCGCGGTGCTGCTGCGCAAGCGGTTCGAGCGTAAGTGGTTAGGATCAAGGGGATGACCGAAATGAATATTGATACTGCCACGGCGGCTTCTGCCGAGGCCGCAGCCCCGCTCACCAACGCGCCGAAATTCGTGACCGAGAACGTCTGCGTGTACTACGGCGAGAAGCAGGCGCTGTTCGATGTCACTCTGGATATCCTGCGCAATCAGGTGACCTCACTGATCGGTCCCTCGGGGTGCGGCAAGTCCACGTATCTCCGCTGCCTCAATCGGATGAACGACACCATTCCCATCTGCCGGGTCACCGGTAACATCCTGCTGGACAACACCGACATTCATAGCAAGGAAGTGGATGTGGTGCATCTCAGGGCGCGGGTGGGCATGGTGTTCCAGAAACCCAACCCGTTCCCCAAGTCGATCTACGACAACATCGCCTATGGCCCGCGCATCCACGGCATCGCCAGGGACAAGACCGACCTGGAAGAGATCGTCCACACCAGCCTCGAAAAGGCCGGGTTGCTGGGGGAGGTCAAGGATCGTCTCAGCGAACCCGGGACCGGCCTCTCCGGTGGTCAGCAGCAGCGGCTGTGCATCGCGCGTGCGGTCGCCGTGCAGCCGGAAGTGATCCTGATGGACGAGCCGTGCTCGGCCCTTGACCCCATCGCCACGGCCAAGATCGAAGAGCTGATCGACGAACTGCGCGAGAACTACACCATCGTCATCGTCACCCACTCGATGCAGCAGGCGGCGCGCGTGTCCCAGCGCACCGGGTTCTTTCACCTGGGAGAACTGGTGGAATGCGGCCCCACCGAACAGATCTTCACCAACCCGCATGACGATCGCACCAAGGGCTACATCACCGGCCGGTTCGGCTGAGCGCTCGGTCCCGCGACCCTTGGAACGCTGTTAGGAGGAAAACCGCATGCCGTCCGAACACATCGTCAAATCCTTTGACGAGGCGCTCAACCGGCTCGACAACATCATCGCCGAGATGGGCGGCCTCGCCGAGGCTCAGCTCGCGGAAGCCATCGACGTCCTGGTCCGGCGTGACGGAGAGCGTGCGGCGCGGATCGCCGATGCCGACTCCCGCATTGACGCCCTGGAGAACGAGGTGGACCACCAGGCCGTCGCGCTGCTGGCGCTTCGCCAGCCCATGGCTGACGACCTGCGCGTGGTGATCAGCGCGTTGAAGACCTCCGGCATCATCGAACGCATCGGCGATTACGCCAAGAACGTCGCCAAGCGAACCATGACGCTGTCGCAGCTACCGCCCATGTCGGCGGCGTTCACCGTCGCCCGGTTGGGGCGGCTGTCGCAGGAAATGGTGAAAGAGGTCCTTGACGCCTATGTGGCACGCGATGTGGAGAAGGCCGAGCTGGTCCGCCAGCGTGACGAAGAGGTGGATGCGCTCTACACTAGCCTGTTCCGCGAGCTTCTGACCTACATGATGGAGGACCCGCGCAACATCACGCCGTGTACACATTTGCTGTTCGTCGCCAAGAACCTGGAGCGGATCGGCGATCAGGCCACCAACATTGCCGAACACGTGGTGTTCCTGGTGGACGGCAGGACGCCGGCGGAAGACAGGCCGAAGGGCGACAATTCAAGCTTCACCGTGGTGGGGCCTGCGGCCTCAGGCGGAGAAGCGCCGCGCGGGTAACGATCGATGAAGCCACGGATCCTGATAGTCGAGGACGAGGAATCCCTGGCCGAAGTCCTCCGCTACAACTTTCAGCGCGAAGGGTTTGACGCTTCCGTCGTCCATGATGGCGACGACGCGCTGTTCGCGGCCGAGGAAGAACAGCCGGACCTGATCATCCTCGATTGGATGCTGCCTGGCACCTCGGGACTGGCCGTGTGCCAGCGCTTGCGCAACCGTCCGGCCATGCGCAACGTGCCGATCATCATTCTCACCGCCCGTGGCGAGGAGACCGACCGGGTGCGCGGCCTGGACGCCGGCGCCGACGACTACGTGGTGAAACCGTTCTCGCCGCGCGAGTTGGTGGCCCGCGTGCGTGCCGTGCTGCGGCGGACGCGTCCGGCGCTGGCCGAGCAGGAGCTGAGCTGCGGCGAATTGGTCATGGATCTTGCCGCCTATCGGGTGACCCGCAGCGGTCAGCCAGTGCGTCTGGGTCCCACCGAGTTTCGCCTGCTGCAGTTGTTCATGGAGCGTCCCGACCGCGTGTTCAGCCGCGAGCAGCTTCTCGACCGGGCCTGGGGGCGCAACATCCACGTGGAGCTGCGCACCGTCGACGTGCACATTCGCCGGCTGCGCAAGGCACTGAACGAGCACGGCGGATCCGACGTCATCCGCACCGTTCGCGGAGCGGGCTACGCGCTGGACGCCAAGAGCGCCTGAGCTGCATAGCCCTTAGAACGTTTCAATCGGGCCCGGACATACTCTAAACTCCCGTTCGTCAACGGTTTTCAGACGTTCCGGCTCGCCTGACCATGCACCGATTTCGTACGGCCATGGGGCGCCTGCTGGCACAGGTGCGTCAGTGGTCCCGCCACGACATGCTGATTCTCGCCATCTTGGCGATGGTCGTGGGCAGTGCCACTGGCGGCGGGGTTATCATCTTCCGCGAAGGCATCGGTCTGGTGCAGGCCGTGCTGCTCGGGTCGGATACCGAGCGCCTGGCCATGCATGCTCAGGACCTCCCATGGTGGCGGGTGGTTGGTGCGCCGTGCCTGGGCGGCTTGGTGGTGGGGCTCCTGATCTATCGCCTGTTGCCCGGGCGGCGCCCCCACGGTGTCGCCGATGCCATCGAGGCCAGCGCGCTGAAGGGCGGCCGGATGCCGGCGTCGTCCGGCATCGTCGCTACCGTTGCCGCCGCACTGTCCATAGGCTCGGGTGCCTCGGTGGGCGGCGAGGGGCCGGCCGTGCACCTGGGCGCCTCCCTTGGTAGCTGGATCGCGGCGCGGCTGCACCTCACGCCGACCCTGTCGCGAACCCTGCTGGGTTGCGGAGCGGCGGCGGTGGTGGCCGCGTCCTTCAATGCGCCCATCGCCGGCGCGCTGTTTGCCAACGAAGTGGTGATCGGACACTACGCGCTCCGCGCCTTCGCCCCGGTGGTCATGGCCGCGGTGATGGGGACCTTCGTGTCCCGTGCCTACTACGGCGACTATCCGGCGTTCGCGGTGATCGAAACCACCGCCGTGTCCATCTGGGAGTTTCCCGCTTTCATCGGCCTGGGCATCGCCGCTGGCCTAGCCGGACTGCTGCTGATCCGCGCCGTTGCCGTGGCCCAGGCGGCGGCCAAGAGATTGCCAGTGCCGGCATGGATGCGGCCGGCGGTGGGCGGCTTGGTGGTGGGGTTGATGGCGGTGCCGGTGCCCCACGTGCTCGGCATCGGCTACGGCGTCACCGAGGCGGCGCTCGCCAATGCCATGCCGTTTTGGATCTTGGTGCTGGTGTGCGTGGCGAAGCTTGCCGCGACCGCAATCTCTCTCGGCTTCGGGTTCGGCGGCGGGGTCTTCAGTCCGTCGCTGGTGATCGGGGCGACCCTTGGCGGTGCATTCGGCCTGCTGGCCGCCAGTGTGTTCCCCGAGATGTCCGCCGGGTCCAGCGCCTACACCATCGTCGGCATGGGCGCCATGGCGGCGGCCGTGCTGGGCGCGCCCATCTCCACCACGCTGGTGATCTTCGAGATGACCGGCGACTACAAGCTGACAATCGCCGTGATGCTTGCGGTGGTGGTCGGCACCCTCGTGTGCCGGCCGCTGCATGGTGGTTCGTTCTTTACCTGGCAGCTACGCCAACGCGGGCTGGACCTGCACGGCGGTTTCGAGGCCGCACTGCTGCGCGAGCTTCCCGTCGGCGACGTGGTGGTGACGGCGTGCGACGTCGTGGGGCCGGAGGCCACCCTGGAATCGGTGCGCAGCCGATTGCAGGGCTCGGTGACCGGCCATTTGTTCGTCATCGACGACGACCATCGGCTGATCGGGACGATCACCCTGGCCGACCTCAGCGAGGCGGCCTTCGACCACGACCTCGATGCCCTGATCAACGCCGTCGACGTGGCCCGCAGGCAGCCACCGATGGTGACCATCGAGGACGACCTCGGCCACGCGCTGCACGTCATGCGGTCCAGCGGTGATCCTCACATCGCCGTGGTGGAGGACGACGAGGGCCGGCATTTCGTCGGCTGCCTGAACGAACGCGATGCCATGGCCGCCTACAACCGGGCGCTGCTTCGAGTCCGCCGCGAGGAACAGGGGTAGTTTCTCAGCCACACTCGGCCGAATTCAGTCTGCGGCGCGCAGCTTCAGCCAATCGTGGCGGTCGCCGGAGCGGATCTGAACGCGCTTGATTTCAAGATCGCCGTTCGAGGTCATGGGCAGCACGTCGAGCGGCACCACGACACCGGCATTGCCCTGCGCCCACACCTTGCGCAGGAAATCGGCCAGGTCGGCAACGCGCTTGCCTGCCACGCCGATGATGATGTCGCCTGGTTTGATGCCCGCTTCCTCCGCCGGGCCGCCGCCGGCGATGCGGGTAACGAACACCCGGCCTTCGCCTTCCGCGGCGAACAGACCGAGCCAAGGATGCGGCGGTTCCGATCGCCGTCCGGTAGCCATCAGATCGGCAAGGATCGGTTTCAGCCGATCGATGGGAACGAACATGTTGCCGGGCACGCCCTGGTTGGTGCCGCCGATGTCACGCACCAGCAGCGAGCCGATTCCCAGCAGGCGTCCATCGCGGCCGATCAGCGCGGCGCCGCCGTAGCGCGGGTGCGGCGGAAAGGTGAAGATGGCGTCTTCCAGCAGGTACTCCCAGTAGCCGGCGAAGGGGCGCCGATCGGTAACGGTCGCCGGCAGGACGCGCGCCGGCTGTCCGCCGCTGACCACCAGGACCTGGGCACCTTCCTCCAACGCCGCCGATTCGCCCAGTTCGATGGGCCGAGTGTTCAGCGCGTCGGCGACGCGCAACAGCCCGAAGCCGCTATCGTGATCGTAGGCCAAGGACTTCGCCGACACCGTCCTGCCATCGGCCAGCACGACCTCCGCCTCGACGGCTTCCAGCATCAGGTAGCCGATGGTCAGCACCAGCCCCGACTGGTCGATGAGCACACCGCTGCCGATGCGCCGGGTGCCCAGCGATTCGGCCGTGCGGGCGTCGTCCGGGACCACAGACCGTACGCCGACCACGGCACCGAGGATTTGACCCGCCGGCGTATCGCTCCAGTCGTCCGATGGCGCGGCGTGGAGCCGCGGCGCCATCGTCAACGCCAAGGCCGCCATAACCAGCGCCGTGAAGGCGGCTCGCCACCAAGCCGAAGCGGTTTGGATTCGCATACTCATCGCCATGGAGCCGACGTGCCTCGTTTGTCCTTAACTTGGACATGGGCATTCCGGGCGGCGGAAAAAAGGGGCCGGCGGCGAACTTTGTCGCTCGCCAGACCGTCGCCACCGACGGCTCTGATGCGCCTGGGTCGCCGTGCTATATAGGGTCGATCATGGAACCGGAGCTGCACCGACCCCAAAGCCCGATCCCGGCGCCGTCACCGCCGTTTCTGGACGCCCTGAACGAGTCGCAGCGGGCGGCCGTGGATGCCATCGACGGTCCGGTCCTGGTGCTGGCCGGCGCCGGCACCGGCAAGACTCGCGTGCTCACCACGCGGCTTGCCCACATCCTCGCCCTGGGCCGGGCGCGGCCGTGGCAGGTGCTGGCGGTGACCTTCACCAACAAGGCCGCGCGCGAGATGCGCGATCGGGTGGCGGGACTGCTGGGCCGGCCGGTGGAGGGCTGGTGGGTCGGCACCTTCCATTCCGTGGGCGCGCGCATCCTGCGGGCGCACGCGGAGGCGTTGGACCTCACGCCCACGTTCACCATCCTCGACGCGGACGACCAGCTTCGCCTCGTCGGCCAGCTGCTCGAAGCCCGGGGAATGGATACCAAGCGGACCCTACCGCGCGTGGTGCTGGCCGCCATCCAGCGGTGGAAGGATCGCGGCTTGACGCCTGACCGGGTGTCGACGGCGGAAGGCGCCGACGTGGCCGATGGCCAGGCGGTGGCCGTGTATGCCGAGTATCAACAGCGGTTGAGAACGGTGAACGCGGCGGATTTCGGCGACCTGCTGCTGCATTGCCTGACCCTGTTCCGCGAACGGCCGGAGATCCTGGCGCGCTATCAGGAGCAGTTCCGCTACGTCCTTGTGGACGAATACCAGGACACCAACGTCGCCCAGTATCTGTGGCTGCGGGCGCTGGCGCAGTCCCATCACAACCTGTGCTGCGTCGGCGACGACGACCAGTCCATCTATTCCTGGCGCGGTGCGGAGGTGGGCAACATCCTGCGCTTCGAAAAGGATTTCCCCGGCGCACAGGTCATCCGGCTCGAACGCAACTATCGGTCCACGCCGCACATCCTGGCGGCGGCCTCGGGGCTCATCATCACAACCAGGGCCACCTGGGCAAGACCTTGTGGACCGACCTGGGCGAAGGCGAACCGGTGGAGATCCGCGCCGTTTGGGACGCCGAGGAGGAGGCGCGAACCACCTGCGACACCATCGAGTCCCTGCGCAGCGGCGGCCATTCGCTCAACCAGATGGCGGTACTGGTCCGCGCTGGATTTCAGACCCGCGAGTTCGAAGAGCGGCTGATGACCATGGGACTGCCTTACCGGGTCGTCGGCGGACCGCGGTTCTACGAGCGGCAGGAGATCCGCGACGCCCTGGCCTACTTCCGCGTCGTGGCGCAGTCCGGCGACGACCTGGCCTTCGAACGCATCGTCAACGTTCCGAAGCGTGGCCTGGGCAAGGCCAGCCTGCAGACCGTTCATCTGCTGGCGCGGCGCGATCGGTTGCCGCTGACGGAGGCGGCCGCGCGGCTGGTGGAGACCGACGAGCTCCGGCCTGCGGCGCGGCGCGCCCTTGCGGCGCTGATCGCTGATTTCGAGCGCTGGCGCGGGCACCTGGCCACGGAATCGCATGTGGAGCTGGCGAAGATCATCCTCGACGAATCCGGCTACACGGCCATGTGGAAGGACAGTCGGGCGCCGGACGCGCCGGGCCGGTTGGAGAACCTCAAGGAACTCGTGGCGGCGCTGGGCGAGTTCGACAGCCTGCCGGGATTCCTGGAGCACGTCAGCCTGGTGATGGAGGTGGACGAAGCCGCCGGCGAGGACAAGGTCACCTTGATGACCCTGCACGGCGCCAAGGGGCTGGAATTCGACACCGTGTTCCTGCCCGGTTGGGAGGAGGGGCTGTTTCCCCACCAGCGGGCGCTGGACGAAGGCGGGCTGGCGGCGTTGGAGGAAGAACGCCGGCTGGCCTATGTGGGCCTCACCCGCGCCCGGCGGCGGGCCTTTATCTCCTTCGCCGCGAACCGGCGGGTCTACGGCCATTGGCAATCCACCCTGCCGTCGCGGTTTGTGGATGAACTCCCGCCGGATACGGTGCAACGAGTGGAGGCACCGGGGCTGTTTGCCGGCGGCTCGGCTGCCACCGGCGGTTTCAGCGATGCGGCGGCACCCTTCGCCGGTCCTTCCTGGGGGTTTCGTTCCCACCGCGCCGCGCCGTCGATCGACGGCATTCCCTACCAAACGTCGTCCCGGAACTCCGCCGGCGGCACCTTCGATGCGGGCCAGCGCGTGTTTCACCAGAAGTTCGGCTATGGCCGGGTCCTCCGCGTCGACGGCGACAAGCTGGAAATCGCATTCGAGAAGGCCGGCACCAAGAAGGTCATCGACAGCTTCGTCGAGGCGGTGTGACCCTCTGGCGGGTGTCGTTCACGGTGCCTGCCGCGGCGGCGCAGACGTTTGCTGCGGCCATCGAGGGCGTGTGCGACAGCGTCGGCTGGTTCGGCGACGAGGCGGACGCCCTATGGCGGGTCGAAGGACACGCCGACCACCGGCCCGATGCCGATGCTCTGCATCCGGCGTTGACAGCGGTAGCGGCGACGGTGGGCGTGGCGGTGCCGGCCGTCGTCATCGACGAGGTCCCGCCGCGAGATTGGGCGGCGGAGAGCCAGGCGGACTTCGCGCCGTTTCGGATCTGTCGATTCACCGTACAAGGCACTGACGAAAACGCGGTGGCGGCGTCAATGCCGTCCGTGAAGGTGCTCCGCGTCGATGCGGGAGCGGCCTTCGGTACCGGCCGCCACGCCTCCACCGCCGGCTGCCTGCTGGCAATGGAACGGCTGGCCGAGCGGCGGGTGCGCCGGGTGCCCGACATGGGATGCGGCACCGGCATTCTGGCATTGGCGGCTGCGCGCCTGTGGCCGACGGCATCGGTGCTCGCGGCGGATTGCGATCCCGTGGCGGTCGCCGTCGCCGTGCGGACCGTCCGCGCCAACGGGCTCGGCCGGCGGGTGCGATTGCTGTGTGCCGATGGCTACGCGGTGCGGGACATCGCCCGTCACGGTCCCTATAACCTGATCGTCAGCAACATCCTGGCCGGACCGCTGGCGCAGATGGCCGGCGGCTTGGCCGGTGCGCTGGCCCCCGGAGGGACGGCGGTGCTGGGCGGTTTCCTCGCCGGCGATGATGTGCGGGTGCTGGCCGCCCACCGTGCCCACGGCCTGCGCCTCGTCCGCCGCGACGACCACGATGGCTGGCGGACGTTGACTCTCAGTCTTCCAGCACCGCCAGCATCTCCTCGATACGGGTGAACTTCTCGCGTGGGTGCTCGCCGTCGGCGCGGGCAGCTTCGGCGGCCTCGATGCGGTGCCAGTCGGCCAGCGAGACGACCCGGCTTCCACGCTGCCGAAGCAGCGCGTCGAGGCCATCCCGGCCAGATTTGCTGGCCGGTTTCAGGTCGCCCAACATACGCTCCACCACGGCGATGGAATCGGCGCGGTTGGTGGGGATGGTGCCGGAGGGCCCGCGCTTGCTCCAGCCCACGGCATAGAGCCCCGGTTCGATCACGCCGTCACGGTTGGCGATGACGCCGCGATTGGCATCCATCGGCACGCCGTCGAGGGCGGCCATGGTGTAGCCGATGGCGGTCACCATGGTGTCGGCGGCGATCTCGAAGGTCTCGCCGGCGCCGGCGGCGATCCCATCGCGGACCAGCGTCCGCTCGAAACGGACGGATTCCACCTTCCCGTTGCCCAGGATCGCCACGGGCCGGGCGTGAAAGACGAAGTCGAGCGGCAGCGGCTTCCCGATGGTCTCCTCATCGGGTTCGGCGAACGATCGCAGGATCTCCAGGTTCTTTTCCTTGTAGGCGCGTTCCGGTCCATCCAGGTCGCCGACGCCCCCGGGCAGCACGGCCGCATCCACCACTGGCCGGCAGCGTTCCAGCCGGCCCAGCTCCGCCAGTTCGGCGGGCGTGAACGCGGCCTCTACCGGCCCGCGCCGGCCCACCAGGTGCAGTGCGGCGAGGGGCGCGGCAGCGATGGCCTCCGCCGCGTGGCGGCACAGGTCGGACGTCGCCATCTCCGCCGGCGTCTTGGCCAGCACGCGGACCACGTCGATGGCCACGTTGCCGTTGCCGATGACCACCACGTTGGTGCCCAGCCGCGGCGCCAGGTCGCGGTGGTCGGGGTGGCCGTTGTACCAGCCGACGAATGCGCATGAGCCGTAGACACCGGACAGGTCCTCGCCGGGGATGCCCAGCCGTCGGTCCTCCCCCGCGCCGACGGCGACGACCACGGCATCGTAAAGCGCCGTCAGGTCGCCGATGTTCACATCGCGGCCCACTGCGACGTTGCCGAGGAAACGCACCGATGGCCGCGACAGGGTGCGTTCGAATTGGCGGCTGGCCCGCCCCCCTTAACCCGATCCAGATGAATTGGCAGGGAAGCTTGGCATCTGGGTCCTGAGGAGAGGGGGCATTGAGATGCCGAGGAAGCGGTTTTCGGTCGAGCAGATCATCAACCTGATGCGTGAAGCGGACGTGCTTCTTGCGCAGGGGCAGACGGTTCTCGAGGTCTGTCGC
>Ga0209363_1000003_pt1 | contig 137977 bp, 131 predicted proteins | sample WorMetexBAHAMAS3_FD_187385 | JGI IMG/M metagenome (GOLD analysis project Ga0209363, IMG submission 187385) | Marine gutless worms symbiont microbial communities from Max Planck institute for Marine Microbiology, Germany - Inanidrilus exumae... | ecosystem: Host-associated > Annelida >... | reverse complement strand
TCCAGTCCCCCCTTCTGAGCATGGCCACCTCCAGTTGATTTGCCGATTATCTGAAGGCTTACCATGTCCTTGGTTGGGGGGACATTTTATTCCGTTGATAGAGGGACTTTTATCATCGTTGGTGACAATGTCACCGGAGGCAAACCTCTTGTCGAGTATCTCTATTGGTGAACCCGAAGCCTTGTTTTGAACGTTGTCAATGTTGCTCGGGCCAAAACCGCACATCATGGAACCTCTTCTACCCCTCATCATGAGAAAACACAGGATCATCATAAAAATTGGGACTATCCACCAGAACGAATACCAGGCAAACTCTGAACCATACATGGTTACTACCTCCTTTGCTTCCTAAGTAAATGTTACATCCGTTTCACGGTCCTTCATCTCTTCTGTCCCCATAGACGAAATCGACAACGGAAAGGATACAGATTCAATCGATTTTTTTTTGGAATGAATAAAAGACTTTATAAACAGCAGGTTATGAAATTGGACGAAGCGTTGAGGTGGGAAACGATCGACAATTATTCGGAAGTTTTAGATAGAATCCGGACCTGCTTCCGATCGCAGGCAAGGGTGTTCTGCTCATTGTAGTAAAATTCGCATGCTTCATTCAGCACTGCCCTCAGTTTCGTTCTGGCACGGTGAAGCCGGATCTTTACATTGTCCAGGGTGATATCAAGAATTTCGGCAATTTCTTTGTTTGCCAGACTTTCCAGTTCACTGAGAACGATAACGGTCTTGTAGTCAGGAGGCAGTTTGTCGATATATTCGTGGATGCAATCACTCATTTCCTTTTGAATCACAAGCTGGTCGGTAGCATGGGGCTTGTGGTCCTCCAAAACACATTCGGTTTCAGAATCCGCACCTTCTTCCATGGCCACGTGTCTCGTCACGTGTTTGTGGGCCGCAGACCGCGACCGGTCGATGGCAGTATTCGTCGCAATGCGATATATCCAGGTTGAAAGCTTAGATTTCCCATGGAATCCTCCTAACCCGCTGTTGATCTTGTCGAATACATCCTGCGCCAGATCCTCAGCGTCATTAGGGCCTGCCAACCTTGTAAGATATTGCAGTATCCTTGGATAATATTCATCATAAATTTTTTTTAATTCGTATTCAGGAGCCATTTTAGCGCCCCCTTCGCAGAGCAGTTGTATCTAGGATCCAACCCAAGGTCTGTTTAATAGGGTGAGGTAACAGGACCTGTATTTTTCTGCGGGGTGGAACCCGACATCAGCTGTAACAATCTGATATCAATATATATTAAACAATATAAGGAGGTTTGATGATGTGTAACAGATTTTCCAGACGATTGTCAATTTAGCCAACCGATTATCAGTTGGTGTTTTTAGCAGCATAATCAGCTTATTTCTTTTCAGACAATCAACTGCCGTTTCAAATCGGTTTTCTGCATCCGGGTTAAGAACTCCATTATTTTGAGTCCTTGCAATAGTTACTTTCGCTTAAGATCATCCCTGAAAAGAGTTCATGTCATGTGGGGGCTAACAGGTCGTATGGAATAGTCCTCCCACCGCCTCGCTTTGCCGCAATTCGTTGTAGAGGCGAATCGCCGCATCGGTTTGAGAGACATAAACCACGACATCTTTTTGTTTCAGCATTTCAATCGTATCCGAACGCACGCTGAGCGCGTTTTGAACACCTTTGGAAAGCACCACAACCTTGGCGCCATGGTCCAGCAATTCCTGGACGTCTTCCGGCTGAATGCCGGGGACATGATCCGTACCGGTTTCTTTCCAATCCCATTTACGCGATCCGCCGGGAAAAAGCTTCGCGTCCTTGTATGTGTCCCGATTATCGACAACCAGCCGACCCCAGGAAAAGTCGGTGATGCGCGGAGATTTCAGTTCTTTTGTCATATCAAATTCGCTCCTTTTCCAACGGAATTGCTATCTGCACTTAAGGCTGGCAATAGTTTTGGGTCTGTCAACCCGTCAAGCCGCTCAAATTCCCTATAGGCGCAACCTATGGGGCCGGTGTTTGGTCTATCGCCAGAATCAAAAGAAAAGCCAACCGATGATCGGTTGGCTTTTCTTTTGATTTACCTTGGACGCCATGTCTCCGACTTCACGAGGTAATGGGTAATTGTGAAGAATGTGCCCTATTTTCCCAGGTACTTAAAATAGTTCTGTGGTCCACTTGACATTACCTGAAACATGCCATATTAGTTGACTAAATCAACCAATTAATCAAGGATTGATCTCATGACAACCGTATCTGCAAAAAATATGGATCCCCTCATCCGGGAAATCGTCTGGCGCTTCGGAGCCCAGGGAATCAAGGGAGAATGCTGTGGCGATCTTACGGCTCCGGAAGTTAGAGCGCTGAGATGGGCCAACGCCCATGACAAGTGCTCGATGCAACACATCGCCCAGGCGCTTGGATTCACCAAGAGTGGCGCGACCCGAATTGTTGACAGGCTTGAAAAAAAGGGCCTTCTTCAACGCATGCGCAGCCAGGAAGACGGGCGGGTCTGCTGCGTTGAACTCACATCATCTGGTCTTTCCATGGTCGAACGGATAAATCGGGAAAACGAAGGTCGTCTTGCCGAAATTTTATCGAAAATCGATCCTGCCATGCAGCAGGTGCTTCACGCATCCCTTCTGTACTTTGTTCAAGCCATGCAGGACGAGGGGAAAAAGACAGCTAATTGATTGACTGATTCAACTATTTGAAAGGGAAAAAAATGAACCCGATCTCAACCTCACTCTACTTTTTTGGCTTTATCTGGGTCGAGTTGACGCTGCTGTTTCTGGGGATTAGCACTCTAATCGGTCTGGCTCTCCAATATATCTCAGAGGAGAAGCTGCAGCGGTGGCTGTCACGAAAGGGAGCCTATGGAAACATTCTTGGAGCCCTTCTGGGAGGCTTGACCCCCTTTTGTGCCTGTTCAACCATCCCCATGACGGTGGGACTACTCAAGGCAAAGGTTCCCTTTGGGCCGGTCATGTCTTTTGTGGTGGCCTCACCGATTCTCAATCCCTTTGTCCTCGGCATGCTGGTGGCCCTGCTCGGGTTAAAAGTGGGCTTGATTTATGCCGTCGTATCCTTTGGCGCAGCGGTATTGTTCGGCGTGGTGCTCGAAAAATTCGGATTTTCAAAGCAGGTCAAAAATGTAGTGATCAGCGGTGGTGGCAACAAAGCGCCTGACATGATCGGGTTTAGAATGAAGCTGAAGCATGCATTCACATCGGCATGGAGCGATTATAAAGCGGTTTTCTGGTATCTTGTGCTCGGCGTTGCCATCGGCGCAGTCATTAAAGGTTTCATACCTCAGGATTTCATCGTACAGGTGGCCGGTCCGCAAAATCCCCTGGCCATTCCCGCTGCCGCTTTGATCGGTATTCCACTGTACATACGGGCAACAACGGCAATCCCTATCGGTTTGGCGCTCGCTCAGAAAGGGATGGGTGTAGGGGCGGTGATTGCATTGATCATTGGAGGGGCCGGTATGGCCATCCCTGAAATGAGTCTGTTGGCCGGCATCTTTAAGCCACGGCTGGTGGGTGCCCTTGTCGGAGTCATTTTCATTACAGCGGTGACCGCAGGGCTGGTATTCAGCATCACCTGATCTAAGGAAAGGAGAAGTAAAAATGTCGGAAGAAAAAAAAGACGGGTTTTTTAAACGCATCTTTGGCGGCAAAAAGGAAGGTTGCTGCGGAATCAAGATTGAAGAGGTCCTTGAAGAAAGCGCTCAAAAAGAAACGGAAACAACTGAGTCCCCGGGCTGCTGCTCCCCTGGAAAACAGACGGCGCCATAACGTCATCTAAACGCAGAGAATTTTGAATCTGTTTCTATATGTCAGCGCAGCACTCATCTGGGGTTCCAACTGGCTGGCGATGAAACTTCAGTGGACCCAGGTGCCACCGAGCCTGTCGGTGGTATACCGGTTCTGCCTGGCGGCACTGATCCTTCCGGCCTATCGCCGGCTGACCCGAACACGGCTGAATTATTCCCTGCGGGATCACAGCTTCATAACGGGAGTCAAACTGGGGTCATGTCTCCGTTTGACCTTTCTTTGCCTATCCTACTATGTCGTTCAATCTTTTGAGGAAAATCAATAGGGCCGTATCTTAAACAGTTAATAGTTAAGATTCGAACCTCTGTTCTTACTCCTATAGGGTGACATTCTTCTTGCCACCGAAATAGCGCATGAACTGCGCACGTTCATAGATGGCCGGATCGGTGCTCTTGTCTTGGCTCATCTTGCCTTTAAAATTAGACAGGCTGTGGAACCTTTTTCTCTCCATCCACTTTTCCAGGTCTCCGAGCATCTCTTTGAGGTATTCCATTCCGTTTTTATACAGGCTGGAAACCACCTGCACGGCATCCGCCCCGGCGAGCAACTGCTTGATCACCGCGGTGCCGTCATGAACACCGGTGGAGGCGGCAAGATCGCAATCAACTTTTTCGGCCATCACGGCGATCCAGCGCAGCGACATGGCAAGATCCGACGGGTTACTGAATACAAATGAGGGTTTTACCTCCAGGGTCTGAATATCGAAGTCAGGACTGAAAAAGCGGTTAAACAGAACCAGGCCTTTGATTTCAGTTTTGGAGAGCCGCTGGATCATCGGTCCCAGGTCGGTAAAATAGGGACTGATCTTGAGGGCCACGGGTATGGAAACCGCCTGGGTGACCTTTTCGACGATCTCAAAGTACAAGGCTTCTTTTGCTTCCCGGGTATGCTTAAAATCCGTGGGCGGAAAGAACATGTTCAATTCCAAAGCATCTGCTCCGGCACCCTCCAGGTGAGTGGCAAAGGAGAGCCAATCCGCAGAATGAAAGAAACAGTTAATACTGGCCATCACCGGAATGGAAACTGCCTTCTTGCACTCTTCGATCAGGATTATGTATTTTTGCAGATTCTTTTCCCGGATCACGTAATCGTAGTATTCGATGGGACTTCGTTGGCCATCGTGGTCAAAATACATGGGCGCGCCGTGCCGTTCCTTGGCGGTTTTCAAGAAATCCACATACTCGTACATAATCTCCTCTTGGAAGATCGATTTTAGGACCACGGCGCCGGCGCCACATGATTCGAGAGTCTTGACCTTTTCAGCCGAACTCGTCAGTCCTGAGCTGCCGACAATGATCGGATTATTAAGCGGTATCCCCATGTATGTGGTAGAAAAATCCATTGTTTCCTCCTTTCCCTGTTTCCTGCATGAAAGCGGGCAGCCGTCTTCAAATCTTATTGTCGGGAGCGGCCGTCGGTGGTCGGCCGGCACTCCTTTGCCTTGATGTATCTAACCCGAAAATTGCAATGTCCGGGCGAATAGCTTCTCCTCCCTTCCTATAGCCCTGTTTAGATCTTGAATCAATTGATAGTGGAATATCTCTCCCGGGGATAGTCGACTATCTTTTGAAAAACCAGATTTCATCACATATCAATTCTATCCGGATCCGTTTTCGGGAGTCACGTGACCGAAGGCTTGACAAGCTCCATTCGGCTGTATATTCATTAGAATCAGCTATTTTGCCCCGCATAATGCGTCAAACTTTGGACGGTACGGGCACCGCTGCCTGACCCCGCGGCGAGCGCTTACCGTCCGACCGGCTTTCGCCGACACAACATCGACTGAAATTCCGGTGGATGAGGTGGCCACATCCGGATATGATGCACACGTTTGTTCCCTGTGCACCTTTTCTTGAACACAGGATCCTAACATTAATGATGGAAACCCAAACGTTGCCTTCCGGTGACGGGGTCTCCATCCGCTCAATCGGTCCGTCTGCTGTTGAAGCAAACCCGAAACCCCAAATCGTGAGGGCAGCAGCGTGCTTCTTGCTTACTTACCTGTACTCATACTGATCGGTTTTGTTTCGCTGGTCGTCTTTGCAGTACTTTTTGTCAGTTCTCTCCTGCGACCGCAAAACCCTTATGAGGACAAATTGAAACCGTGGGAATGCGGACTGGAGCCCATCGGGGAAGCCAGCAAGGGGCAGATGCGGATTCATTTTTTCATCGTCGCCATCTTATTTATCATCTTCGATGTCGAGTCGCTGTTTCTCTTTCCCTGGGCCGTCATACTCAATGAACCCGGCATCTCCGCATTTTTGCTAGTGGAAATGGTCATATTCATCGTGGTTCTGGCGATTGGTCTGGTATACGCCTGGGTGAAAGGTGCGCTCGATTGGGTCTGACAAGCATTTTTCGTTTCAGCTAAATGTTAAAAAGAATTCATGCAATATCCGGGCATAACCTGACAAAAGCATGGGGCCATTTGGCCTTTGAATGTGGAGAACACCACAATGGCATTGCAGCAATCTCTGTTTAACGATCCGTTCATGTTTACAACCCTGGAGAGCATTTCGGACGGGCTGCGCCGCAACCCGCTAGTGGAAAAGATCAAGGACACCGCCGTCCTGAAACGGCTTTTCAACTGGGGTAGAGCCTCTTCACTCTGGCCCATGAGCTTTGGCCTCGCCTGCTGTGCACTGGAAATGATCGCCACCGCGTGCTCCCGGTACGATACGGACCGGATGGGTATTGTTTTTCGGGCGTCTCCCCGCCAATCCGACGTGATGGTGATCGCCGGTACGATGACCAAAAAAATGGCGCCGCTGGTCAAACGGCTTTACGACCAGATGTCCGAACCCCGCTGGGTCATTGCCCACGGCGGCTGCGCGTCCTGTGGAGGGCCTTACAATACCTACGCGGTGGTGCAGGGAACCCACTATGTCATTCCGGTGGACGTGTATATTCCGGGATGCCCTCCGCGGCCCGAGGCGTTGATGTACGGTTTTTTAGCAGCTGATGGAAAAGATCAAGCAGGAAAGCCCTTACGTGCTGAAAGAACGAAACATAAAGCTGAAGTAAATGGCGGCCGGTATGCAGGAATCAATGCTGTTGAAAAAACTGACTTCCCAGTTCGGCGATCGAATCCTCGAAGCCACGGTGATCCGGGACGAAGCCACTTATCTGGTGGACAAAGCCGCCCTGGTGGAAATCTGCGAATTTGTGAAAAACGACGCCGATCTTCAAATGAACTACCTGGTGGATGTCCTCGGTGTAGACTACCCGGCCGCCTCCCGGCGTTTTGAGGTCGTCTATCATCTTTACTCCATACCGCTGCGGCTCCGGCTGCGCCTGAAGGTTCGGCTGAAGGACGGAGAGAGTGTGCCGACGGTCACCGGTGTCTGGCCGGGTGCGGACTGGCCCGAACGGGAGGTCTACGATATGTACGGCATCCGCTTCGACGGCCATCCGAATATGAAGCGGATCTACATGCCTCCGGACTGGGATGGATTCCCGATGAGAAAAGACTACCCGTTGAAAGGGTACAAGGATGAGTATAACCCCTTCGGTGAGGAGCGCGAAGAGGATTTTTAATCCCCAAATAAGAAACCGAGACAGATGACGGAACCCGAACCCCTGGTTGAAACCGAACAGATTACCCTGCATCTGGGTCCTCAGCACCCGTCGGCACACGGCCTGCTACACCTGATCGTGACGCTTCAAGGAGAACGGGTGGTGAAGGTGGAGCCGGACATCGGATACCTGCATCGGGGCACCGAGAAAATCGGCGAGAACCTGCTCTACCACCAGTTCGTCCCCTATACCGACCGGCTCGACTACCTGTGCGCCATGAGCAACAATCTGGGTTATGTCATGGCTGTCGAAAAACTGCTCGACATCGAACTGCCGGAGCGGGTTCAGTACATCCGGGTCGTCGCCGCGGAGCTTTCCCGGATTGCCGGCCACCTGCTGTGCGTCGGAGCCTGGGGTATGGATCTGGGGGCCATGACCATCCTGCTGTACGCCATGCGGGAGCGGGAACTGATCCTGGATATCTTCGAGATGCTATGCGGTGCCCGCATGACCCTCAGCTACATGATGGTCGGCGGCCTGCGGTACGACTTTACCGACGAGTGCCGCCAGGCCTGCCTCGATCTGGTAAAAATCATGCCCCCGAGAATCGACGAGTACGAAAAGATCCTCACCGGCAACCGGGTCTGGCTGAAACGAAACAAAGACGTGGGCGTCCTCTCCGCCGAGGATGCCATTGCCCTCGGGGCCAGCGGACCGGTGCTGCGGGCCAGCGGCGTAGAATGGGACATCCGCAGGGCCGAGCCCTACCTGGTGTATGACCGGATGGATTTTCGCATCCCCACGGGAAGCACTGGGGACTGCTTCGACCGCTACATCGTTCGAATCGAGGAGATGCGGCAGGCCCTGCGCATCATCGAACAGGCCGTAGAGGAGATGCCCGACGGCCCGTTCCACGTGGACAATGCTTACCTGCGGCCGCCGCCCCACGAAGAGACATACGACAACATGGAAAACCTGATCCATCACTTCAAGTACGTCTCCCACGGGTTCAAAGTCCCGAAAGGTGAAGCATACGCCGCCATCGAATCCCCCAAGGGCGAGCTCGGGGTCTACGTCGTCAGCGACGGCAGTGAAAAACCCTACCGGGTGAAGCTGAGAATGCCGACCTTCATGAATCTGCAGTCGCTCAACCACATGTGCGCGGGCGGTTATCTGGCGGATGTGATCGCGGCGCTGTCGAGCATCGATCCGGTATTTGGCGAGTGTGACAAATGATCGACGAGAACATTCAGCAAGAGATTCGCGCCCTGCAGAAAATGTATCCGGACAAGCGATCGGCGGTGATGGGTGCTCTGTGGATCGTCCAGCGCCGCAGCAACGGCTCGCTGACCAAGGAAGACCTGGAAAAGATCGCCGAGCTGTTGGATATGGGTCCGGTGGAAGTCCAGGCAGCGGCTTCGTTCTACACCATGTACAATGTATTGGCGCCCGTGGGTCGCTATCATATTCAGGTCTGCCGCAACATCTCCTGCACCCTGCTGGATGCCGAGCAAATCGTGGCTCATCTGGAAACGTCCCTGGGCATCCAAAGCGGGCAGGTCACGGCGGACGGCAAGTTTTCGCTGACAACGGTGGAGTGCCTCGGATCCTGCGGCACGGCACCCATGATGCAGATCAACGACGACTACTACGAAGACTTGACCCCGGAGAAGGTAAATCAGATTTTGGAGAGCCTGAAGTAACGGTTTGCCATGGAACCGATCCTGTTAAAAAATATCGACCAACCGGATTCCCAAAGGCTGGACCTCTACGAGCGCAGCGGAGGGTACCGGGGGATCCGCAAGGCCCTGGAACTCAAACCCGACACCGTCATTCAAATGATGAAGGACTCCGGATTGCGGGGCAGAGACGGGGCCGGTTTCTCCACCGGGCTGAAGTGGAGCTTCATCCCCAAAGATCCGCATCTCGACAAATACTTCGTTTGCAATGCCGACGAGAGCGAACCGGGAACCTTCAAGGACCGGGTGATCATCGAAAAGGATCCCCATCGTCTCCTCGAAGGCATCATGATCGGCGCCTATGCTATCGGCGCGAAGATCGGCTATATTTACATCCGGGGGGAATACGAGTTCGGCGCCCGGCGGCTCGAACAGGCCATCGAAGAAGCGCTTGCCAGGGGATACCTGGGACAGCGCGCGTTCGGCGCCGAACACAGCCTCGACCTGTTCGTTCACCGCGGTGCCGGGGCCTACATCTGCGGAGAGGAAACCGCCCTGCTCGATTCCATAGAGGGCCTGCGGGGCCAGCCGCGGTACAGGCCGCCCTTCCCTGCCCTGGCCGGCCTCTACCACAAGCCCACGGTCATCAACAATGTGGAAACCCTGGCGTGCATCCCGGACATAATGGACAGAGGTCCCGAGTGGTTTGCCGCCATCGGCCCGAAAAAAAGTCCCGGCCCCAAACTGTTTGCCGTAAGCGGTCACGTCAAACATCCCGGGGTCTACGAGCTGCCCATGGATGTCACCCTGCGGGAGCTGATCTTCGATCACTGCGGTGGGATGCGCAATGACCGCCGGTTCAAAGCCGTCATCCCCGGCGGTACCAGCGCTCCGATGATGCCGGCCGAGGACCTGGATACGCCGCTGGATTTTGAGTCCATCGCCGCAAAGGGATCGATGCTCGGCTCGGCGGGAGTCGTCGTGATGGACGAAAGCACCTGCATGGTGAAAACCGCATGGGTGATCAACCGGTTTTTCAGCCACGAATCGTGCGGCAAGTGCACTCCCTGCCGGGACGGCACCCCGTGGATAAACCAGATTCTGAAACGCATCGAACACGGCGAGGGAAGGGATGGCGACGTGGAACTCCTGGAAAGCCTGTGCACCGGGATATTTGGCCGCTGCCTCTGCGCCCTGGGAGACGCCGCCGTGATGGCGCTGCGGGGTGTGCTCAAACATTTCAAGGAAGAATTTGAGTATCACATCGCCCACAAGAAATGCATGGTAACGGACAAATAAATGCCGATAGTCACCATCAACGATATTGAACTCGAGGTCCCGGAAGGCACCCTGATCCTGGATGCCGCCCGAAAAGCCGGGTATAAAATCCCCACATTCTGCTACCAGGCCGATCTGATCGGCATCGGCTCCTGCCGGATGTGCCTCGTGAAGGTGGAAGGCCAGCAGAAGCTGATCGCCTCGTGTGTCACGCCGGTGATGGACGGCATGAAGGTGTTTACGGAAATCGATGAAGTCCTCGCCGCCCGGGCGGACATGCTCGAATTTCTCCTGGCCAACCACGGGCTCGACTGCCCGGTCTGCGACAAGGGCGGCGAATGCGAGCTCCAGGATATGGTCTACGACCACGGCCCCTACAAGGGCCGCTATGCCGAACAGAAATACAGCTGGCACGACAAGGACTACATCATCAGCCCGGTGATCATCAAAAACTCCAACCGCTGCGTCCAGTGCATGAAGTGTGTGCGGGTCTGCAAGGAGGTGGTCGGCCAGAATGTCCTCGACGGCCTCCACCGCGGCGAGCGCCAGGAGGAGACAACTTTTTTCCGGGGCATGCTCGACTGTGACCAGGACGGCAACTGTATCGAAGTCTGCCCGGTGGGCTGCTTCATGCGCCTTCCGTTTCGCTATAAAACCCGGCCCTGGAACCAGAACATTGCCGACACCATCTGCCCGTACTGCGCCACCGGATGCCGGATGGTGATCGAAGATCGCGACGGCACCATGAGCCGCTCCCGGGCCCAGCTCGGCGTAGGGATCAACAGCGAAACCCTCTGTGCCCGGGGACGGTTCGGATACGACATCGTCCACCATGCCGACCGGCTCACCGAACCGATGCTCAAAAAAGACGGACGGCTCCAGCCGGTATCCTGGGATGAGGCTCTCGCCGAAGTCGGGGAACGCCTGCGGCCAGCCGACCCTGCCGCCGTCGGCGGCATCGCCTCCGCCCGCCTGACCAACGAGGAGCTTTATCTGTTTCAGCGACTGTTTCGAAACGTGCTGGGCAGCGCCAACATCGACTCCAGCACCCGCTGGCGCCCCGAGGCGGTGTCGGCGTTTATCGCCGCCACCCAAATGACGGCCGGCGGAGTGTCCGTTTTCGACGTGATGGATGCAGACTGCGTGCTGGTCGTCGGCACCCATTTATCCGATGAAAATCCGGTCACCGATTACATGGTTCGCCGCATGGCACGGGAAAACAACACCGATGTGGCGATCCTGTCGCCGCGGGCCATGAAACTCGACAGCAGTGCCCGGCTGCTGGTCCGGCACCGGCCGGCCGCTGAAAGAGAAATCCTGGAGGCCGCCGCTCTCAGTATCGGCCGTTATCACCCGGATCAGCCGGCAGCCCAAACCGAAGCTGGACAACGTGACCTCAAAGATCTGTTACGCAGCGCCGACATCGACGGCGAAACGGTCGATGCGCTGGCCGACCGTCTGAACCGGGCCGAAGTGATAGGGGTCCTCACCGGCAGCGACCTGCTGCGCTTTCCGCGGGGCGCCGCCGGCCTGGCCTCCTTGACAGGTCTGCTCCGCCGCCTCGAAAAGGATATACAGATCGTGCCCGTGCTCGACCGCTGCAACCAGCGCGGCGCCTGGGAGATGGGGGTTCTTCCCGGATTCGGTCCCGGCTATCGGCCGCTTGACTCTCCCGGACTGGGATTTGCGGACATGCTGGCGTCGGCCGAACAGGGTGATCTGCGCTCCCTGTACGTGGTCGGCGAAGACCTTCCGGCCGTCTGTCCGGATCCGGAATCCGCCCGCCGGGCGCTGGCCAAACTCGATTTTCTGATCGTCCAGGACGCGTTTCTCACCGAGACGGCCCGGATGGCCGACTGCGTGCTGCCGGGTGCTGCGTTTGCCGAAAAAGAAGGCACCTTTACCAACCAGGAAGGACGGGCACAGACGGTCGAGCGGTTGATGCGCCCGCCGGGGAAAGCCAAGCGGGATTTCAAGATCATCACTGCCATCGCCAGGTGTTTCGACCCGGACTTTGCCTCGACCATGGGAAGCGCGGCTGACATCTTCGCGCAGATCCGCGCCGAGGTGGACATGTACACCGACGTCGAGCTGACCTTCAACAATCAGAGAAACGAGGACAACGAGCTGGATCAGCAGACTGCTCTGGTCGGCGCGGCTGCCGCCGCCGCACCCCGGATACCAGTGGATCTGCCGGTGCCGACCGGCGACGACCACGGCTCGTTCACCCTGGTGACCGGCAACCATCTGTTTCATTCGGGCCGCCTGAGCCGCCGGTCTGCGATTCTCAACAGTCTGCTGGAAGCGCCAACCGTGGAAATGAGCTCCGAAGACGCCGCCGACCTGCAGGTGGCCGACGGCGACAGGGTTCGGATCGTCGGCAGCCGGCACAAGGCCGAGCTGACGGTTAAAGTCCGGCGCGGCTCCAGACCCGGCGTGGTATTTGTCGACGAGAACTTTGAAAGTACTGCCGTCAACCGGTTTTTCCAGCCGGGAAACTTCAGCGCGCGGGTCGACATCACGCCGGTGTGATACCGGCGATGGGGCACGGGTGCAACCGTTTCGACCGCCGGCGGCAACGGCCGGCCAACTTCCGGGCCCTCCCTGCCGGCAGCGGGGCGGGACAGAGGAGAAATGATGATCGATATCGAATCCATAAGAAAAGAAGGGTTTCTGGCCGAGCTGACAGACGACGAGCTGGAGACGGTTGTCGGTATCATGGGCAAACAGCATTTCGCCCTGGGGGAAACGCTCTTCAAGGCGTCCCAGCAAGACCGATCCCTGCATTTGATCCGCAGCGGGGAGATCAAATTTTGCGTGGCCGCGCCCGACGGGGAACAGTTTACGCTGATCATTCTCAAGGAAGGCGATATGTTCGGCGGGATGAGCTTTGTCGACGGCTCCCCGCGCTCGGCCACCGCCATTGCCATTGCGGATGTGGAAACCTACCGGATCGAGTGGTCCGATTTTAAGGCCGTCGCGGAAGCCCACCCGCACCTGGCCTTCAAACTGGCCTGCAGCATCATCGCGAGCGCACATGACATCGTGCGGAACATGAACTCCCGATACATCGAGATGCTCAACTACATGTGGGGACGCAAGCGGTTTACGTAAACAACCATGTTTGAAGCCACCCTCATACTGGAAATCGTGCTGATCTTCGTCAAGGTCGTGGCGATCACCCTGCTGCTGTTCGCGCTGCCCATTCCACTGACCTGGCTGGAACGGAAAGTGGCCGGTCACATGCAGGTCCATCTCGGTCCGTTTCGAGTGGGCTATCATGGTTTACTGCAGCCGGTGGCCGACCTGATCAAGCTCCACATCAAAGAAGACATCGTCCCGCACCAAGCCGACACACTGCTGTTCAAACTCGCCCCTTTGATGGCTCTGATTCCCGCGTTTGCGGTCTTCGTCGCCATTCCCTTCGGGGACAAGGTGACCCTGCCCATCATCGACAAAGAGGTGACCTTGTACATCAGCGACCTGAATGTCGGGCTGCTTTACGTGCTGGCCGTGGCCAGTCTGGGTGTCTACGGGATCATTTTAGGCGGCTGGACCGCCAACAGCAAGTATGCCCTGCTGGGCGGCATCCGCTCATCGGCCCAGATCATCAGCTACGAGGTGGCCATGAGTTTTGCCGTGATCGGCGTGGTCATGCTGAGCAATTCCCTGAGCCTGGTGGAGATCGTCAACCGGCAGGCCGGTGGAATTCTAAACTGGCACGTGGCCTACATGCCGGTGGGACCGGTATGGTTCGTCCTGTTCTTCATCGCTTCCCTGGCGGAGATCAACCGGATCCCCTTCGACCTGCCGGAAGACGAAGGGACCTTGGCGGCCGGTTACCACACGGAATACAGCGGGCTCCGGTTCGCATTTTTCATGCTGGCCGAGTATGTGGCCATGTTCACGGTGTCGATCCTGAACGTTCTCCTGTTTTTCGGGGGTTGGGCCGTGCCGTTCGAACTGCCCTGGCAGCTGCCGCCGATCCTGTGGTTTCTGGCCAAGGTGGCCGTGTTCATCTATCTGTTCATGTGGATCCGCTTTACGCTCCCGAGATACCGCTACGACCAGCTGATGAATATCGGCTGGAAGGTGCTGATCCCGGTCTCCCTGGTAAATATCATTTTCACCGGATGGTTGCGCATATGAGCAAAAAAAACATTACCGCCCGTGCCACAGACCTGATCCGCAAGATCCTGTTTGTCGACTTTATCAAAGGGCTGCGGGTGACCCTCGGTTACACCCTGTCCCCCACCATCTCGGAACGCTATCCCGATGAAGAGAAATGGATCACGTACCGGCGCTTTCGCGGCGTGCACCGTCTGTGGCGCGACGAGGAGGGCCGGGAGCTGTGCGTGGCCTGCGAACTGTGCTCCAAAATCTGCCCCACCGACTGCATCACCGTCATACCTATGGAAGATGACACCGGGCGCGGCATCGCCGACCGGGTGCCTTTGGTCTGGGATGTCGACCTGTCCAGATGCCTGTTCTGCGGTTACTGTGAAGACGCCTGCCCGACCCGGGCCGTGCGGCTGGGTCGTGAATACGAATATGCCAGCTACGATCTGGAATCGACCGTGCTCCACGTGAAGGAGCTGCTCATTCCGCAGCCGGTGCCGGAATCGTTTCCCGGCGGTGTGCACGCCAAGGCCCGATTCACCGTGAAAAACGGTATCGTCGTGGTGGAGGCGGACCTGAACCAAACCCGAAAACGGAAATTCTGAAGTAACATCGGGGACTTTGATGGAACAGCTGTTCTTCTATCTGTTTGCCACACTGGCCGTTGCTGCAGCCCTGGGGGTCATCACGATGAAAAACCCGGTCCCCAGCGCGGTCTGCCTGATCATCTGCCTGCTGCAGCTGGCCGCACTCTATGTCCTGCTGCGGGCCCCTTTTCTTGCCGCCGTTCAGGTATTTATCTATGTCGGGGCAGTAATGGTCCTGTTTCTGTTCGCCGTGATGATGCTCGATCTCGGTCGGGAGCGGCTCAAAGAGCAGATCCACGGGCAGTGGTGGGTGGTCCTGCCGATCATCGTCTGTTTTTTGGCCCTGGGCGTGTATCTGATAATCCGCGGGGAGCTGTCCGCCCCACAGGGTGAGTTTACCGAGCCTCTGCTGGCCCGAAACACGGAAGTAATCGGCAAGCTGCTTTATACCCAGTATATCTTTCCATTTGAGGTGGTTTCCGTTTTGTTGCTGGTGGCTCTGGTTGGTGCCATCGTACTGGTGACGCGAGACAAGGGCGGATCGTGATGTTGACGCTAACACATTTTCTGCTGCTCAGTGTCGTGCTCTTTTCCATCGGTGTGGCCGGTGTGTTGATGCGGCGAAACATCATCATCCTCCTCATGTCCCTGGAACTCGTCTTCAACTCGGCCAATCTCTCCCTGGCGGCTTTCGGTTATTACCTGCAGTCGCTGACCGGTGCGATTTTCGTGGTGTTCAGCATCACCATCGCCGCAGCCGAAGTGGCGGTCGGATTGGCCATCTGTGTCGCGGTCTACCGCACCCGAAGAACGGTTCAAGTGGATGAGCTCAGCGAGATGCGAGGCTAAACGGTGATAACCTTCGATGATATATGGTGGATCCCCCTGCTGCCGCTGCTCGGCTCCCTGATCAACGGGCTGGCCGGACGGCGCATCGGCACCCGTGGAGTGGGCGCCATCGCATGCTCCGCCGTGGGGCTCTCGTTTCTGACGGCCCTCTCCCTGCAGGTCACCCTGCTCGGCCTGCCGGCCGGACAACGCTCCGTAACCGTACCGGTGTTTGAATGGATTGCCAGCGGGTCCCTGCGGGTCGAAGCCGCCTTCCTGGCCGATCCCCTGTCGATCCTGATGGCCTTGGTGGTCACCGGCGTCGGGTTTCTGATCCACGTCTACTCGGTCGGCTACATGCACGACGACCCGGGATACGCACGCTACTTCAGTTATCTGAACCTGTTTGTATTTTTCATGCTGGTGCTGGTGCTCAGTGCGGATTTCGTCGTGCTCTATCTCGGCTGGGAGGGTGTGGGACTGTGCTCGTACCTGCTGATCGGGTTCTGGTAGAAGAAAAAAGTGGCCGCCGACGCGGGTAAAAAGGCGTTTATCGTCAACCGGGTCGGCGATTTCGGCTTTATTATCGGAATTTTTTTGTTGTTCTGGAGCCTGGGCGACCTCGGGGTCTCTTCCCTTAGGTTCTCTTCGGTCTTCGAAGCCGCTCCCCGGCTGGAACCCGCCGTGCTGACGGTCATCACCCTATTGCTGTTTACCGGTGCGGTGGGAAAATCCGCCCAATTCCCGCTGCACGTCTGGCTGCCGGATGCCATGGAGGGCCCCACGCCGGTCAGCGCCCTGATTCACGCGGCCACCATGGTCACCGCCGGCGTTTTCATGGTGGCCAGAAACAGCGTGCTGTTCACGCTGGCACCCATCACCGGTGACGTAGTGGCGGGCGTCGGTATATTCACCGCTTTTTTTGCCGCGACCATCGCGCTGGTGCAAAACGACATCAAAAAAGTCCTGGCCTACTCGACCATCAGCCAGCTGGGCTACATGTTCGCCGCGGTGGGCATCGGCGCCTACGCTGCCGGAATTTTTCACCTGATGACCCATGCCTTTTTCAAAGGGCTGCTCTTCCTGGGTGCCGGCAGCGTCATTCACGCCATGGGAGGCGAGCAGGACATGCGCCGCATGGGCGGGCTTCTTTCTCCCTTGAAGACCACCGCCATCACCTTCATCGTCGGCGCCACGGCCATTGCCGGGATCCCGCCCTTGAGCGGTTTCTGGTCCAAAGACGAGATCCTGTGGGAAGCCTTCGCAAACGGGCATCCGTTTTTGTGGGCCGTGGGGCTGCTCACCGCATTTCTGACGGCCTTTTACATGTTCCGCCAGGTCTTCATAGTGTTTGCCGGAAGATCGAGGGCTGATGAGCAGACCCGGAGCGGTGTCCATGAATCCCCATCTGTTATGACCGTTCCCCTCATCGTTCTGGCGGTGCTGGCCGTGGTCGGCGGGTTGGTGGGCATCCCCTTTTTCGAAGGCGGCTCCCCTCTGCATCACTACCTGGAGCCGGTGTTCGCTTCGTTCCCTGCCGGAGCGGCGATCGCCCATGGCCAGCCATCCGCCGCGGCTGCTCACGGTGGACTGGCGTGGCTGTTGATGGGCGTCTCCGTCGCCGCTGCACTGCTGGGGTTGCTGCTGGCCGCCGGCATGTACCTCGAACCCGACAACGTATTTCGTCGCCTACCGCGGTTCGATCCGGCCGCCGTGGCGACAAAATTCAGACCGCTCTACCAATTGCTGTCGAACAAGTACTATGTGGACGACATCTATGATGCCCTGATCGTCGGGCCGATTCTGAAGGGCGCCCGGTACTGCCTGAAATTCGATCTGTCGGTGATCGACGGTCTGGTCAACGCAGCCGGTTGGATCACCCGCCTGGCGGCCTGGCTGTCCCACAAGATCGACATCTATGTGATCGACGGACTGGTCAACTCGCTGGCCACACTGGTGGGCGTCAACAGCGCGTTCTGGCGGAAGTTGCAGACCGGCTATCTTCAGAATTACGCCCTGGTGTTCATAGCCGGGGTCATCGTCATTGTCGTGGGCGTGCTGGTGGTCACCTGATGAACGAAAGCGTCTTGCACATACCGATCCTGACCCTGATCGTATTCGTCCCGTTGATCGGTGCGGTCGTCCTTGCACTGGTTCCCGGAAGGGACAAGCGGGCTCTGCGCTCAGTTGCACTGGTATGTACCGGCATCAACCTGCTGCTGGCGCTCAGCCTGCTGACCGGATTCGATACTGCCACCCACCGGATGCAGTATGTGGAACAGCTGCCCTGGATACCGGAAATCGGCGTCAGCTACCTGCTGGGGATCGACGGCATGAGCCTGCTGCTGGTCCTGCTGACCACGTTTATCGCCGTCATCAGCGTGCTGTGCTCCTGGTCGGCCGTGGAAGATCGGGTCAAGGGGTACATGCTCTGCCTCCTGTTGATGGAAACCGGTATGCTTGGGGTCTTCGTCTCCCTCGACATGGTTCTGTTTTTTCTGTTCTGGGAGATCGGCCTGGTTCCTATGTATTTCCTCATCGGCCTGTGGGGTGGCGAGCGCAAACTCTATGCTACTCTCAAATTCTTTCTCTACACCGTCTTTGGCAGCGTGTTCATGCTGGTGGGAATCCTGGCCCTTTATTTCGCCCACGGCCAGATCACAGGCCACTATACCTTCAACCTGCTGCGGCTGTACGAGGTGACGTATCCCTACCCGATCCAGTGGTGGGTGTTTCTATCCTTTTTTCTCGGTTTTGCCATCAAGGTACCGATGTTCCCGTTTCACACCTGGCTTCCGGATGCCCATGTCGAGGCGCCCACCGCCGGCAGCGTGATCCTGGCAGGCGTCCTGCTCAAAATGGGCACTTATGCCTTTGTGCGGTTCAACCTGCCGTTGCTGCCCAGTACCAGCATCGCTTTTGCACCCTTTATCCTGGTGTTGTCGATTATCGGCATCATTTACGGGGCGCTGCTGGCCCTGGCGCAGCAGGATCTGAAAAAGCTGGTGGCGTATTCCAGCGTGAACCATCTGGGCTTCGTGATGGCCGGCATCTTTGCCATGAACCCGGAAGGCATCGACGGCGGCATTCTTCAAATGGTCAACCACGGGATCGTCACCGGTGCCCTGTTCATCATGGTCGGGATGATCTACGAACGGCGGCACACGCGCATGATCGACGATTTCGGCGGAATCGCCGCTGTCATGCCGGTGTTCGCGGCCGCCCTGGTGCTGCTGGCGCTGGCCTCCATCGGGCTGCCGGGCACCAACGGTTTCATCGGCGAGTTTCTGATCCTGCTGGGTCTGTTCGGGTCCAGCCCGACGGCGGCGGTTCTGGCGGCCGTGGGAATCGTTTTGGGAGCGGTGTACATGCTGCGTATGGTGCAGCGGGTCCTGCTGGGGCGGCTGCAGCATGCCCCCAACCGGCTGCTGACCGCTCTGAACCCCAGGGAGATCCTCATCCTGGTTCCGGTCATCCTGCTTGTGCTGTGGATCGGCCTCTATCCCAAGCCCTTTTTAAAATTGACGGCGGCCGGCACCGCCCACCTGGTGGCCACGGTCCAGCAGAAACATGCCCAGCTACAAGCCGCCGGAAACAATCGGCCGGTTGGGCCCCAGGCACTGCCGCACGCCGGCGTCGGTCCCGGTAACGCTTTTGCCGGCCGCCTGACGCCGGAGATGATGGCGGCAAGGAGCCCGAGATGATCGCCGAGGCCGTCCATAGCGGGTTTCCCCTGCTCTCGCTGATCATCTTTCTGCCCACCATCGGCGGCATCTTCATCCTGCTGTGCCTGCCGAAGGATCGGCCCGAGGTCATCAAATGGTCGGCGCTGCTGGTATCGCTGGCCACCGTTCTTCTCTCCCTTTATCTGGTGCTCACCTTCGACACCGGCACGGCGGTGCTGCAGTGGACCGAAAAGGCCGTCTGGATCGAGCGGTTCGGTATCCATTACTTTCTGGGGGTCGACGGCATCAGCCTGCTGCTGGTGGTGCTGACCACCGTGATGACCGTTATCTGCATTCTGTCTTCCTGGTCTGAAATCACCACAAAGCTCAAAGGCTATATGACGCTGTTTCTGGTCGCCGAAACCGGCGTGCTGGGGGTCTTTCTCTCCATGGACCTCTTTCTGTTCTACATCTTCTGGGAGGTGGTACTCATCCCGATGGTGTTTATCATCGGCATCTGGGGCAGCGAGCGGCGGCTGTATTCGTCCATCAAGTTTTTTCTCTTCACCTTTACCGGCAGCCTGTTCATGCTCCTGGGCATTCTGCTCCTTTACTTTACCCACGGGGGCTCGACAGGGCAGTACACCTTCGACGCCGTGATGATGTTCCAAAACCCGGTTCCGGCCCCCATCCAGCGGTGGGTGTTCATCGCGTTTTTCCTCGGATTTGCCGTCAAGGTGCCGATGTTTCCGCTGCACACCTGGCTTCCGGACGCCCACACCGAAGCACCCACGGCCGGCAGCATCCTGCTGGCGGCCGTGCTGCTGAAGCTGGGCACTTACGGATTCGTGCGCTTCAGCCTGCCTCTGTTGCCCCAGGCCTGCCAAACCTTCGCACCGCTGATGATCGCCCTTTCGATCGTGGCCATTCTCTACGGTGCCTATGTCACCCTTGCCCAGCAGGACCTGAAAAAATTGATCGCCTACTCCAGCATCAGCCACATGGGGTTTGTGATGCTGGGAATTTTCGTCTTCAACATAGAAGGGCTCAAAGGCGGGCTGCTTCAGATGGTCAACCACGGCATCAGCACCGGGGCCCTTTTCTTGATGGTGGGTATGATCTACGAGCGGTCCCACCACCGAATGATCGCAGATTACAGCGGAATGCTGAAAGCGCTGCCGGTTTACGGCATCCTGTTTCTGGTGGTGTTGCTCTCGTCCATGGGGATGCCGGTGACCAACGGTTTCATCGGCGAGCTCTTTGTTCTGCTGGGCGCTTACAAGGCCCACTGGTTTTACGCCGTGCCGGTGGTCATCGGTGTGCTGCTGGGCATGGCTTACCTGCTGTGGATGTTCCAGCGGGTATTTCTTGGAGACATCGTCTATCCCGCACCCGACCCTCCGCGAGATCTGGATTTGCGGGAACGGCTGACGTTGGTCCCCATCATCGTGCTGGTGTTCTGGATCGGATTGTACCCCCGGCCGTTTCTGAATATCACCGACGCATCCCTGAATCATCTGGTGGAGACAATCCACCGCAACAACGAAAGAACCGCCTTGCGATCGGAACCGGGTCCGCACTCACGGCCGGGGCCAGCGCTGACAGCAGCCGGACTGGCCGGAGTGACGGCCATCGTCGATTTTGATCCGGGGCATCGTCATCCTCGACAACCGCTGACGGCCGGGTTGCCATGGCTGAACAAGTAGAGGGGAACATGGTAGCGAAATGACATTAATGGACCTTCAGATCGACATCGGCGCCATCCTGCCGGAAATCCTGCTCGCCTGCCTCTCACTGACCGTGCTGGTGCTGGAATTCTTCCTGCCCGCGCGCCGCCGGGCGCTGCTGAACATCGTCGGCATCGCCGGCCTGATCCTCATCGTCCCGGTCGTGTTGAAAAACGGGGGATCCGCTCCGACCTTCGGAGGCACGGTGATCGCCGATGATTTCTCCATTTTTTTTCGCATGCTGTTCATCGCAGCCGGCGCGCTGACCCTGGCGTTTTCGATTAATTACAACCGCCGGACCGGCGGTCAAAGAGGTGAATACACGGCTGTCATCCTGTTTGCCACCCTGGGAATGATGGTAATGGCATCCGCCCATGATCTGGTGAGCATTTATGTGGGTCTGGAACTCATGGCCCTCTCCTTTTATGTGCTGGTCGCCCTGGGACCCAATCCGAACCGGTCCGTGGAGGCGGCTCTCAAGTATTTCATTCTGGACGCCCTATCCTCGGGCATATTGCTTTTCGGGCTTTCGTTTGCCTACGGATTCAGCGGCACCACCAACCTGGCGGAAATGGCACGCCAGGCGGCGGCAACATCGAGCGTCAATCCCTTTTTGCTGCTGGCGATGGTGCTGATCCTTTCCGGTTTTGCGTTCAAGGTGGCCATGTTCCCGTTTCATCTGTGGGCGCCGGATGCGTACGAGGGGGCGCCGACGCCGATTGCGGCCCTGCTCTCGGTCGGATCCAAAGCCGCCGCATTTGCCGTGTTCATGCGAATTTTTCTTATCGCCTGGCCGGATTTTCAGCCCCAGTGGTCGCAGTTGATGTGGCTGCTGTCGGCAGCCACGATGATCTTCGGCTCCGTGGTGGCGATCTCACAGCGCAACATCATCCGCATGATGGCTTACAGCAGCATCGCACATGCCGGGATGATCATCATCGGACTGCTGGTATACAGTAGAGGCGGCATGTCCGGTGTGCTCTACTACCTGCTGGTATACACGTTTATGAATCTGGGTGTCTTTGCTGTGGTGGCCATGACGGCAGGCGGAGATGGAACCGGCCTGAATATCGACAATTACAAAGGTCTGGCGTCCCGGCACCCCTGGGCGGCATTTTCTATGGCCCTGTTTTTACTGGCCCTGGCCGGAGTCCCGCCCACGGGAGGGTTCACCGCCAAGTTTTTCATCTTTGCCGCCGCCGTCAATGCCGGATACTACGGGTTGGTGGTCCTGGGAGTCGCCGCCACTGCCGTGGCATTGTTTTTCTACGCCCGGGTGATTTACTTCATGTACATGCAGGAGCCGGAAAAAGGATCGGTCCACCCCGGTTCGGACCGGATCGGCTATGCGGTCCTTATGGCTGCCGCCGTCGGAACCCTGCTGCCGGGGCTTTACCCAGGACCTTTCATGGAGTTTGCGATAAACGCCGTCGAGCCTTTTCTAAAATGAATGAAACAAACGACCATCCCGCCGACACCGTTGCGGCCGCCGATACGGCCCCGGACCCGGTGGCCGATCGCCTCGGCTTCGACGCCACCACCAATTTCTCGATCCTGGGCTGGATATGGGATCGCTTCCGCGACAAGACCGGAGATCGACAAGAGGTCGACTTCGATCTGAAATGATGCACACGCCGGCAAGTCTTAACCCGAACAGTGCATGAAACGGTGAAATCTTTTCAGGCTGAAACGATTTCATGCAATGTTCGCGTTAAAGGGACTGCAGCCGGTTGCTGACAGCAAAACCCATAAGCTTTTCCAAATTTCGCGGTCCCTTGTACTGGACCATGACCTGGTGGGTAGTGCCCATGTCCAGCAGCAGATTTTTGATCTTCAGCCGCTCGGGCAGGGGCATCGCTTCAAGGTTCAACCGCCGATCGGCACTTGTTTCGGCGGCGGTTGCGAGAGACGCCAGAAACGCCCCCTGGCTGCCGTAACCCAGAGTACGCATTCCGCATGCATTTCCCCAGTCTTTCAGAGATGTGAAGTTTACATGGGCGGTGATGTCCTGCCTTCCGACCCGGCGGTACGGATTATCGGCTGCGGTGTGACGGAAGTAGCACAGCAGGGTTCCCTGGTTCCGCTCTGGGGCATAATACTGGTGGGCGGGATACCCGTAGTCGAATGTGAGAAAGAACCCATCCGACAATAACCGGCTCACACTCTCGAGAAAACTATGAATCTTGAGGTTCACCTCGGTTCGGTAACCTCCTATAGCCGGTATGTGGTAGGTATCCAGATACGCTTTCAGTTCGTCACTGCTAAAATCGTCATACACCTCCGTAAAGCGGTTATCTTCACTGTCCACATATACTTCCCGAAACCGGTCCTTCATACCGATCCGATGAACCGGAAAGGCATCCAGCAGTTCGTTTGCCACAACGCAGCCCCGGAACGGTTCGACATCATCCAACGATGTCTTCCATCCCACCGGCTCTGTGTAAGGCCTCAGCGTTTTACTCTGTTCTGCGCGGACCAGCGGATTTCTTTCGACGATGACGTATTTCCAGGGTGTGTTCCATCTCAGATCTTCTAGTATGTGGCCAATAATTCCTGCCGCCAGACCGCCATTGCCGGCGCCGATCTCCAGAATCGTAAAACCGTCGGGTTTGCCGATCAGTTTACGCATTTCATCCAACTGGATGGCCAACCATCTGCCGAAAACAGGGTGCAGCTGCGGTGACGTGTAATAATCGCCCTCGGAGCCGAACTGGACAGGTTCCGACATGTAGTGACCAAAGTCAGGATGGTACAGCGCCAGATCCATAAAGGCCGCAAATGAAACCGGCCCTTCACGTAAAATCCGGTCTAAAATAATCTGTTTGAGGGAGTTGGGGGGCACTGGCCATTCCTATTGGTTACGATGATCGTTTTTTAGGTTCTTCTCCAAATTAGTTGGAGAAGAGGGTCCGAGGATTCGAGGGGCCAAGGGTTCAAGCGTTTGTTTTCTGTGGTATGTTAACGAATCAGCCCTGCCCGCGCAATCGGACTTCGAGCGGAAATCGGCTGACTTCAATTGACGCCCCCAGTCAGGCGGATTATTTTCTTTGCATTGAGACCTCACTTCTCCGCAGCCATATTCATGTAACTTCCAGGTCATCAGCATACGTAGATCAGATCAAAGGAGCAAGCCATGAAAACCGCCGAAGAGATCATCGAAGAAAAAGGCGGCGAGATCATCAGCGTGCCGGAAAGCACCACCATCCACGATGCGCTGGAGATGATGCTGCTTACACAGGTCGGCGCCGTCATCGTCACCGTGGAGGGCCGTCCATCAGGTATCTGGACATCACGGGATCTGATGAAAAACGTGTTTAATAGGGATTTCGATATCCGGAGCGCCAGGATCGGGGATTACAGGACGCGCAAAATTCATTCGGCTCCCCACACGGACAACATGTATAATCTCATGGACAAATTTTTAGGTTTGCGCGTCAATCACTTGCTGGTGGAAAAAGAAGGTGAATATATCGGCCTGCTGTCTACCGGCGACGTCATGAAAACTCTCATCCAGGATAAGACCCAAGAGTTAGACAAACTGCAAGCGATGGTCAGTTGGGACTACTACGAAGAGTGGAGGTGGAAGCCGAGCAAGAAAAATGTAAGACGCTGATCTGTGCATCCGGTTGGCAACACATCACCTCCCGCAGATGTTGCTCATCACCTACCCTAGGTTGGAAATATTATGTTTGAAGCGCTGGAATCCATCAACGAACGTCCGAGGCCCTTTGAACACTATACTATCGAGGATCTCTGGAATGATGAGCATACGTCGAAGCAGATGTTGAAATACCACTTGAATCCGGAGGTCGATTTGTCATCCCGAAAGGCGGCATTCATCGACCGGTCCGTGGAATGGATCGTATCCCGATTCAGTATCGGACCGGGAACCCACATCGCCGATTTCGGATGCGGTCCGGGGTTGTATGCATCGCGGCTGGCGGGAAAAAGCGCCGACGTCACGGGCATAGACATTTCCGAAAGATCGATTCGATACGCTCAAAATTCAGCGAATAAGGCGGGTCTGGACATCCACTACGCGAATCAAAACTACCTGACCTATGAAACAGATCGCCGCTTCGATCTGATCATCATGATCATGTGTGACTTCTGTGCTCTCAGTCCGGTGCAGAGAAAGGTGTTGCTCACGAAATTTTCAGGCATGCTGAAGTCCGGGGGATCTGTCCTGCTCGACGTCTATTCATTGGTGGCATTTGAAAACCGGGATGAACAGGCCATTTACGAAGTCGACCTGCTGGATGGATTCTGGTCGGCCAACACATACTACGGGTTTTTGAACACGTTCAAGTACAATGAGGAAAAGGTAGTGCTTGATAAATACACCATTGTCGAGCCTGCCCGCACACGGACGGTCTACAACTGGCTGCAATACTTCAGCACGGATTCCTTGCAGCGGGAATTTTCAGCAAACGGCCTTCAGATCGACGCCTTGTACTCCAATGTGGCTGGCAATACGTTCGACCCTGAATCGACAGAATTCGCGGTTGTAGCGAAAAAATGATGAATAAGGGATGAATCGGCAATTTGGCCTAACTTTCCGGAATCTCCGGGGCGCTCATCCGGGATTATGATGAACCGATAAGGCACCTACGGGATAGGGGAAGAATGACGGATCTCGTCGACCGAGTTCACTTTCAAGAATTATCCACAAGAGACCCGGACGATGTTTGCCGGCGTGCCGGGTGCCGGTACGACCAGGCGGAGGACAGGTACACGGTGTCTGTATGGGGCGAAGAAGTGAATATCTTTCCCCATTCATTGAAGATCGAATCGCCAGGCAAGGACGGTCAGGATCGTCATACATATTTCCATTTGTTTGCGATTCACTACCTGCTCGGATCTCAAGCTGCGGATATCGCCGGCTCATGGATTTCAGAAAAAGAGGTGCCGGGGGGAGCCACCTTTTTCAGAGGTCCGCATCGAATTCCCACCGACATTGTTTCGAATCGGTTCAACAATGACATCGATGCATTCAGTCAAAGATGCAAACAGCTGGGGGGCGAACCGATAGAGATGGCCGATGCGGCCTACGCATTCAGGATCACAGATAGAATTCCGGTGGCCGCCCTGTACTGGCAGGGTGATGATGAGTTCCCGGCTGAATGTAAAATTCTGTATGATCGAACCATCACCGTGCATCTTGCCCCGGATGTGATCTATGCCCTGGCTGTCGGGGTTTGCGAAAGATTGGGCCAGTCTCCGGATGGCCTATGAGACTGTCGATGAATGTCTTATGAATGAACCCTTTACCACCAGCACCATATCAAACACGAAAGCCAACCGATGATCGGTTGGCTTTTTCTTCTCATGTGCCGGAAAAAAGAACGCGCCCTCAACTACTCACCCGAGTTTATCTCCTTTTCGTTCGGCAGGCCTGCCTTCTGCAATCCCTCAGCGAACTTCTGTATAACCCCGGGATCTTTAAATGCATAAAGATACGTATTCATCACCCGTTCTACGGTGAATTCCTTGAGCCGATGCTCATTCAGGTACTCCGCAAGCACCTTTTCCGCCTTGTCCTGCTGATCTAGAAGACCGTATGTCGCTGCAAACAGCCACCCGGGTATGTGATGCTTGTTTTTGGCTGAGAACGCTTCAAGGCTTCTCTCTGCTGCTGCATATTGCCCCGAACAGAACTGGGCCAGCCCCAGGGTGTACAAAAGCAGGGAATTATCGGGCTCCAGTTTGATCGCGATGTTTACAAACTCCATGGCCTCTTCCGCTCGCCCGGCAAGAGTCAAGGATTCGGCTATCGTGCGTTGGGCGATGGCGTCTTCAGGTCTGGAAGCGACAGCCTGTTCAGCCTGGGCGATGGCCTCGGAGTACTTACGGCGATAAGCAGGATTTTCCGGTCTTGGCAATCCCGCTTTGACCAGGCCTTCCGCAAAACGATCCAAATCTTTCTGATCCTTGAAGGGCCAGTACTTAAACGTAGACTCCGCATAGCATATATGCCAGCCCCTCTTTTCGATATATTCACGAAGCACGTCAGCCGCTTTATCATCCTGGCCAAGCTGTGCGTAGGCAGCCGCTGTCCACCAAGCAGATGCATTCGGATTGACTCTCGAGGCCCTTTCCTGCATCTTTGAGGCCTCCTCGTATCGTTCGAGGCAATATAGAGCAACTCCCAAGTGTTGCGGATACCAACTGGGATAGTGCGGGTTCACCCGCATCGCTTTTTTGTAATATTCCAAAGATTCAATATGCCGGCCGGAAAAACTCAACGCCCGCGCAAGATAAAAAAGATTGTCGGGGTCATTCGGGTTAAGCGCCAGGGCGCGTTCCGCTTCGGCGATCGCCTCCTCATGTTTATGTCCATAAAACAAAAGGGCTCTGGACTTCATCCGATGGGCAAGAGGGGTGGGATCGAGCATGGCGATGTCCAGGTGTTGTTGTGCCAGTGAGCGGACATCACCCCATCCGAGATCCACATCCCAACGCCTTCCGTTGATATGTTGATATGCGAGTGAAAGGGCGGCATGGGCTTCTGAATACTTCGGGTCCAACTCGATTGCCGTTTTGAAACTGGCCACCGCCTCAGCTAAATCACTCTTGGTGTCACGACGTTGATGCTCCCATCCTTGCAGATAGGCTTCATATGCTTCGAAGTTGGCCGTCTCCCTGTGAGAGAGATGGTATAAGTCCGTTTCCGTCAATTTTATCGATAGCGCAGCAACGATCTTCTGCGTGATTCGGTCCTGTAGTTCAAATATATCTCCCAGGTTGCCGTCATAGCGCTCCGCCCACATGTGATGGCCTGTGGTGGTATCGATGAGCTGGGCGTTTATGCGGATCTTGTCACCCACTTTGCGCACGCTTCCCTCTAAGATGTACCGAACATCAAGATCCTTCCCGATCTCCTGGGCCTTCGCAGTTTTTCCTTTGTAGGTGAATGTCGAATTGCGGGATATTACATAAATATATGAAATTTTTGATATATCAGTAATCAGATCGTCGGTGATCCCGTCGCTGAAGTACTCCTGCTGAGGATCGCCGCTCATATTCAGGAAGGGAAGGATCGCAAGGGAGGCAACATTAGAATCATTCTGGTTTGCCGCAGGCTCGATATGGCTCGTCTGAGAGTACCAGATTCCAACGGTCAACAATACAACGGAGACGACGATTGCAAATGCGGAAGCTACCCTCTTCCACCTTAATGGTGCGGCTGGTATTTGACTGCCGTCAGCTTTGGGCTGGGTTTTCAACCCGTTTGTAAATTCTTGCCATGCGGCCTCGTCCTGCAGATCTCCGAAAATGACGGAGACGTTTTTCAGGTCCGTGTCGGCCGAATCGGTGGCAAACTTGAGACGCCAAGTATTGGTTTCATCATAGCTGAACAGATTTGCCCAGGCGTCACACTCAGCTTCCGAACAATCGTACCTGAATTTTCCCCCCTTCTCATAAGGTGCAAGCTGGTCCCGATTCAGGACTGTAAACAGGGATCCCGTTTCCAGATCCGGGAGTCTATGACGCCAGGCTTTTCGAATCTTGTCCCACATACCGTTTACTGTTTTGGACGCATTCTCTCCAGCCAACGAATTATCTAGCAATTTCAATGTGTTTTCATGCTTACGGATGTATATAAAGTCCGGTGTATCTGACTTTTTCATTTCCGTGACGACCAGGCAGACCAGGGAAAAGTAGAATCTTCGGGAAGGCTTATCAAAATGGATTTCAAGGGGAGTTTCTTTATTCTCGAAATGGAGTCGGGCTGCAAAAGTATTCAGGTCCAGACTGATGTTTTTCAGTTGAGCCCGGAAATCGATTCTGTCGTTTGAAGGATTCATTTGCTCAATCAATCAAATTCGTGGACATGCTGGACGGTCCAAGGGGTTCGTCCAGAAATAAGAATTCCAAAGGCTGAACAAGGGGGGAGAATCTACTGGTTCACCCTAACATCATGAGATCATTGAGTCAATTCGATCTTTTAATGGCGAAAACCCATAAACCACAAGGAGGTGGCCATGCGAAAAAAATTCTTAGCATCCTTTTACGTGGTTCTTGCCCTGGCACTTTTTGCGACAAACTCCTATGCAATGACCATCAAATTCGCGTTCGTTTTCATAGACCGGTTTCCGGAGGAAGCCAGGCAGTTGGGATTTACCCCCGGCGACGTGGTGCAGGTGGGAGCCATCGTCAAAGTCGGTGATTCACCCATCGTCGATGCCACCGCAACCAATCTGGACACTGGACTGGAGCTTAACCTGGCCTCAAGAAACATCGGCTCGATCTACAAGAATGTCCTGTTGTTACACAATCCGTTTCCTCCGTTCGATCCAAAGAAACATTTGGGAACATGGCAAATCAAAGTCAAGGACGCCAAAGGAAACGAAGCCATCGCTAAAACCCACAGATTGGATAAGGCGGCAACACTGCCATATGTGAAAAATATTCAGGCATCGGGAAGCTCTCTTGCCCCGATGATAACCTGGGCAGCTTTGGATCCAGCCCAATACCCTTCTGAGTGTAAGATCAAGTACAAGGTTCGCCTACTCAAATCGAACCTGGAGCAGTTCTATGCCACAAAAAAAGGAACCTCGGAGACGAAGGATCAAATTCCTGAAGGCATTCTGAAGCCGGAAGACTTAGCGGATACCTATGTCAGGATCGAAACCCAATGCTGGGATACCGATGATAAGGATCAGCCGGTTCCGGTGGAGCTCAAATCCGAGACGTTCAAGCCTTTATCGAAAGCACTTGGGAAGTAAATGCGTATCAGGCCGGTAGGGGGTAACTGGGGAAGTCTATTGGTTTACAGGTTTCTATTCTCCAATCGAGGCCAGCACTCGGCACTATAGTAAACACCAGAGCCAATTAATGTCCTGCTGACCGTTTTGATTCTCTTATGCCAGAATGTTTACGCCATAAATCTTGCAATTGCTGACTGCTCAGTCTAAATAGTTAAGGCAATCATCCGGCACCTGCGCTCGATTTAGAACTCATCTCTCATGTTTGAAATGACCTTTCACCTCACCGCGATTCATCGGCTTTCAGCATAAGTCTTTAAGTTATCCGGAGAGAGAAATTATTTTCCGGTGCCGCATAAAAATACATAGTAGATCATACATACTATTTTATTAAAACTTTTGCTTTCGTTCCCCACGCAGGGCTAACAAATACGGTCTCTCATAAAGGAGGGTGTCAAGTGGACAGGAAGGCAATATTATTGCTTCTTCTGATCGTATTTGCTGTTTTCATCCCTACCGCGGCATCAGGAGAATGGTTCGGAGATGTATACTTCGGCCTGCACACCAGCCAGGCGGACAACATGGAGATCAAAATTAACGGAACTCCAATTAAAACAGTCGATGATTCTGATACGGGCCAGATTTTTGGCGGGAGAATCGGGTACTGGTTTGAAGACGTTTCGTGGCTGGGACTGGCAGGGGATTTAAACTTTTCCGAACTGAATTTTGGGGAAATCGATATCGGGGTGGGTTCACTTTCCGCGTTGGTCATGGCCCGTTTAAAACTAAAACCCAGTGAAAAATACCCCAAAGGAAGAATCCAACCCTATATCGGGGTCGGCCCGGGATTTTTTTATGGCGGAATGTCCGAGTTCATAGCGGAAGTCCCGCCCTCCGGCTTCGTTTTGGAGGATACGTATTTTAACATGGGTTTGGATGCAAGGGGCGGTGTCACCATTCTCATAAAAGAAAGCTATGGGGTTCTTGTCGAATATGGATTCAAAAGTTTCAGCCCCTCTTTCAGCAGCGTAGCTAGCGGAGGCGGCCAAATTTCTCTGGAACCCACATTCAATACCCATAATTTGGTCATTGGTATGACCTTCCGGTGGTGACATCATTTGATGTCCATACATTGGCGACGAGAGGTATTGGAGTATAAAAACTTATAATCCATTAGACCCACTAATTACGAAGTATTCACTGCCTGCAATCATGACTTCAGAGAAAAATGATGTAGCCCTACTAATTTCGAATTATATTAACATGTAGGGCCACATCAATTTCTCATATCGACAGGATCATTCTACCTTTTCAAATTTAATTTCCGGACATCATGGCCTCAATATCGTCTTCAACGGTGCCGATCGGTTTGATATCAAACTTTTCGACCTATGCATATTTACTTTGACGGGTCTATTGGCACCTCATCCTTTCCAATGGCTCTGCTGATATCTTGGATCAATTGGTTCAGGTCTAGGTGGTACTCCCGTGCAACATCCGCCAGAGTGTGAAACGCCTCCGTGGGGCACCCCGGGCACATCAGCTTGAGTTCCATAAACGTTTGCAAAAGCTGAGGGTAGCGATCCAGGAGTTCTTTGATGGTGATGTCCGGCGATATGCATGGAGTCATACTTGTTTTCCTTTCCGATTGCGGTCTTACGAACTGGGACGATTCAACCGATAAGCTCGAGCAACATGATGGCGACGATACCGAACATGAAAAAAAAGATGGTTTGGCCGCCACGGTTGTTCTGAGCCGCCGGCATCAATTCGTCTACGCTGATATAGATCATCAACCCCGCCGTGGCGCCGATCAGCACAGACATGGCTTGCGGCGAAATCTGGGTGAACAGATAGCGGGCGCCGATATATCCCGCCACGATCGGCAAGGCGCTTGCCGACGACATGGCAAACGATTTCAGACGGCTGCCATAGGCGTAGTAGTGGGGCGCGGATGTACAGATGCCCTCCGGGATGTTGTGGATCGCGATGGCAACTGCGATCACAAGGGAATCACCGATATTGGTAGCCGCACCGACGGCGATGGCCATGCCTTCCGGAAAATTGTGCAGAAAGATCGCCAAAATCAGGAAATTGGCCGTATGGCCCAGGTGGCACCCGTCTTCTCCGCATGCGGCACACTCGTGGACGTGGGGAAACAGGCGGTCAAGCGCCCATATCGCCGTTGCCCCGATGACCAACCCCGCTACACAGGTCAAGGTGGATCCCAATTTGAGGCTCTCGGGAATCAAATCCAGAAAAGAAATGGCCAACATGATACCCGCCGCAAAATAAAGCATGTTGTGAATATAGGTGGTGGATGGTCGTTTCCAGACGCCTATACCCGAGCCGATCACCGGCCCAATGGCCGAAAGGGCGACAAGCACGAGTTCTTTTGGCATGGCATTCCTCTTTCTCTTGTGGCTTACCGGACCTTGAAAAACACAGTCCTAAAATCCGGGTTGCCGATCCTGGTTGAAAGCAGAAATACCGGACATTCGCTCCCACGTCTTTGCGCTGGCGCAAACAGAGAGATTTTTTTTGTGGGCTGGAAAAATACGGGGAAGATACGTGGTGGATGAAACGGGTTGACGATCAGCCGGTTTCAGCGAATTGGACCAGGGCGTGGGGATCGAGGATAACGATTTGCTCACGACCGGACTTGATCCAGCCGCTTTTTTCCCAGGCGCTCAGTGTTCGGCTCACGGTGTACAACGTGGTCCCTGAATAGTCCGCAATATTCTGGCGGCTAAGGGGGATGTCGATTTGAATACCCGACTCGGTTTTCGAACCCGACCGCCGCATGATCCGCAGCAGGGAGCGGGCGATCCGTTGATCCACATGCTCGGTGCACACCTCAAGGTAGCGGTCCTGGATATCGTCGACACGTTCCAGAACAATGCCCAACAGATTGATGGCGATATCCGGATATCGATGCATCGCCTGTATCATGGTGGGCTTATCCCACACTGTGACGTCTGTCTCTTCAATGGATTCAGCGGTGACTGGATAGGTTCTGTTTTTCAGAACGGCGACGGCGGCAGTCACTTCACCGGCACCGACATATCGAAATATAACTTCCTTGCCCTGCTCGTTGAGTTTGGTCAGTTTCAAACGACCCCGATTCACCAGTACACAATGGATCGCCGGATCACCCTGATGAAACAGAATGCTCTTGGGTTCAAAGGTGATACTGCGACCGCTTTTGACTAAATCTGCATACTGTTCACCGGTAAGGCCTTTGAAAATCTCTGATTTATGCAGGCTTTCCGATATATTTGGATTCATATCCATGGGTACTTAATACAACTTCGTCGGCATACCAAATGTACTGGGAATTCAGGCCCTCGATTCCGTTTATCGTAAGGGATTAATATGGGAAAATGCAAGAAGCACATTTTTCGATGATATCGTAGCGGCAATGAGTAACGATAAGGGGACGCTCTCTACGTTTAGAGAGACTTTCAGATTATTTTAGTATGGTTTTTCCTATCCTGTTGTCCGCATGATATATCAGAATCAGGGTCCGCTACACGGTCCGTGTCAACGACGTTTATTACACAGCTATTATGGCCACCTGAGATGAGAGACGAATCATCAGATACCGTGACCCAACCGATCGACGGCCATTTGGAGGTGAATACTGCTCCGAAGGCCCATTTGTGGATGGTCGTCTTCTCGGTCATTATCGCCGGGTCCTTTCCGGTGGTTGCCGCCATCACGCCCGGCCATGATCCCACCGTGCTGACCTTTTGGCGGTTTTTCGCCGCCACCGCTGTCTTTGGGCTGATGCTTCCCTTTGTGAAGGATTTCCGGCTTCCGAAATGGAAAGATTGGGGGCGTTATAGTGTGGTGGGCGGGAGCTACGGGTTTTTCTTCATTCTCATGTTCCAGTCACTCAAAGAAACATCCCCATTGAATACCAGCACCATCTATACAACGCTGCCGTTGATGACAATGCTCCTGGACAGGCTGGTGGGTGAACCGGTTCGGCTGCGACAGTTGGGGATCTTGTCCTTATCCATGGCCGCTACCCTCTGGGTGATTTTTCGAGGGGATATTGACCGGATGCTCGAATTTCAGGTCTCCCGCGGCGATTGGATCTTTTTTTTGGGCACCATCTGTCTGGCCGTGTATATGCTGTCGATGAAAAAAATGCAGCGCGATGAATCCAAGATCTGCTTCACGTTCTACAGCCTGTTGATCGCCACCTTAGCGCTGCTGGTGGCCGCCGTCTGGCGAAACCACGGACTGCCGGTTCCCGATGCCGGCGTATGGTTGGGAATCGCTTATCTTGCCGGCCCTTCCACAGCCGTCACCTTCTGGATTCTTCAGCACACCACCCCACGATTGGGCCCCTCCCGTGTGGTGGCCTACACGTTTCTAACACTGTCGGCCGTGGCTGCCCTGGAGTGGGGGCTGGGACTCTCATCGCCCCAATGGATAGTGCTGCCGGGTATCGCAATCACCCTGTTGGCGGTCTGGCTGCTGCAACTGGATGCCGTATCCGGTCAGTGAATGACCACAGGTCCTACTCAAGAAGATTTAATTCTTTGTGTGGGTCATTGACGATCCTTTTCATCTGATTCGCCCCTTAACAGCTCCCAAACTGATTTTTTTTCATTGGGCGGTTTGTCTTTATTCTTGAGATGATCTTCGGCCAGATAATCAAGAATATGCCAGAGGGTGGCAAATATAAAAAGAATGACCATTGCCAGAAAAAATTTTACCACGCCCTCACGGCTCGGGTTATAATCTGTAAAGTGCAGATACACCCACCCAACAGCTAATGTTATGACAACCGTTCCGGGCAATGTCCATTTAACAGCATTTATAATCCGTTTTTTCATTTACCCCCTTCTTTCGCAGCGAAGATCCGGTAAATGGCCATTGTAATCTTATGCGGCACAAAAAGAAACCCATCATAAACAGAACTATATAGATGTCCTCTAAATCCCCCCAACCCATGGCGAAAGCAGATTCTTCCCTCTGCCTGTTTTCAGGTGGCCCTTGAATGCCATGTACCTAAAGCAAGGCAACCGATGGGTCTGCATTTCGATCTCTCCCCTGGCATCCTTAAGTCATTTGAAACCTAATAATTCGGGAGAGGTCTCCAAAGACTTAGACGCCTGCCAGATCTTGAAATGCCAATACAATATTATGTCCTGGTTTGATGAAGTGCTCGTGCCGGACGAGAATTCGATCGCAAAATTCAGAAAGTTGTTGAAAAATCTTGGAAAGACGGTATCCAACGTGTAGCGAAGGAAAAAAGCCATTAACGGGACAACCCTCTTATGGACGGAACAAAACCAATCCTGATTTCCCTGGTGCTATCCATCGCCCTGATCGCTTTCGGCTGTCTGGGATATATCATCATCGAAGGCTGGGGTTTCATGGATGCGCTGTACATGACCATTATCACCCTTGCCACCGTGGGATACAGCGAGGTGCATGCCATCAGCGGTCCGGGGAGAATTTTTACTCTGGTTCTGATTGTCTTGGGCGTGGGGTATTTTCTATATGTGGTAGGTAATATCATCCAGTTCCTCGTGGAGGGCCGGATTCGCGTGGTTTTAGGGAGGCGTAAATTGGATACTCAAATACAAAGACTCAAGGACCATTACATTATCTGTGGGTATGGTCGGATCGGCCGGGTCCTCACCCGCTACCTTACCCAGAAATACATCAACGTGGTGGCGATCGAGCGCAACCAACATCGCGTGAACACCATGGACAGCGATGGAATCCTGTACCTGGTTGGTGAGGCCACCGATGAAGGCATCCTGGAAAAGGCCGGCATCCATAGGGCAAAGGGGCTGGTAACGGCTGTCGCCACAGACGCTGACAACGTATTTTTAGTTCTCACCGCCAAGCAATTGAACCCGGACATTTTTATCGTGGCCAGGGCTGAGCTGAATTCGACGAAAAAAACGCTCCTGGCAGCAGGGGCGGACAAGGTCATCTCACCCTACGATATCGGAGCCAGACGCATGGCCCACGCCATATTGCGCCCTGCCGTCATCAAATTTCTCGAAATGGCCTTTGCCGACGACACCACCGATATACAGCTGGAGGAGATCCGGATAAGACCTGGTTCAAAATTTATCGGCGAGACGTTATTGAGATCGGGGATCCAGGAGGAAATGGATGTGAATGTCATTGCCGTAAAGAAAGCTGACGGCAGGATGCTGTTCAATCCCAAAAACGAAGATCGATTCGAAGCCGGTGACGCCCTGATTGTGGTGGGCAGTGCCCGAAGCATCATCGAGGTCGATCATATGCTCTCCCGGTAAACCGCCCGAAACCAAAAGCCCCATTTGCTTCCCCCACAGCTATCAGCCAGGAAGGTACTATCGGCAGATTCCCTGCCGGGGCGATTTGGAGTTTGATTTATGGATCATGAGATTACTCTTCGTGCACTTTCGTTTGCTTTGATTTTTATCCTGATTGCACTCTGGGAAATCAGAACCCCTCGCCGAACCCTCACGACGTCGAAAAAAAAGCGCTGGTTCACCAATCTATCCATCATCGCCATGAACCCCTTGTTGATCCGGCTGGTGTTTCCAGTTTTCGCTGTAGAAATGGCCCAGACAGCGCAGGCCAACGGGTGGGGGCTTCTCAACTATCTCGGCACTCCAAGTGTAATCGCAGTGCCGGCCGGAATCATTGTCCTGGATTTGGTGATCTACCTGCAGCACGTGATGTTTCACGCAGTTCCGCTTTTATGGCGACTGCATATGGTGCATCACACCGACTTGGACTTCGATATGACAACGGGACTTAGATTTCATCCTATAGAAATCTGTCTTTCCTTGATCCTGAAACTAACCATAATCGTTGCACTTGGCCCACCTGCGATTTCTGTTCTTATATTCGAAATACTGTTAAACGGTATGGCCATGTTCAACCATGGCAATATCAGAATGCCTCCAGCAGTTGACCGCGTTCTGAGGTTTTTTGTGGTGACACCAGACATGCATCGCGTACACCATTCAGTCATTATCCGCGAAACGAATAGCAATTATGGTTTTAACTTATCGATATGGGATCGATTGTTCGGAACGTATCTGGCTCAGCCGTCCAAGGGGCATCAGGAATTGACCATTGGCCTTTCGCTATTCAGGGATCCCGGACGGCTTACGTTACCCTGGCTTTTAATTTTGCCCATAATTGGGAGTGTAGGAAAACAGCCTATCAATCGATGAACTACTTACATTTATCGTCTAACCCGGATTTTGCACCAACCGGAGACGTTCTTGGTCAAGGCAGTTCCTGACGGGGTTACACAGGCACTGACGTGCCCCTTGTCGCCTTACCGCTACTCGGAAAGCCGCCAAGACGCCTCGCTTCGCGATTCGCTGCTTACTACGGGTGAAGCTGTAGTCCATCTACCGCGAACCTCGAATAACGCAGACCAAGGACGTCTCCGGTTGGCCCCCAGGGTGAAATCTTTTCAGGTAGTACATCCGTAATCGGAACAGGACAAATCGTACCGCGGCGGAGTATCTTGAAATTTACACGATCGCCCCGGTGTTGTTTCTTTTTTTGGCCATTGGCTGAAAAAATTTCATGCAATGTCCGGGTTAAAGACTCCGTTCCTCAACCTCGATGTCTTCCTGCGTCACAAAAAGCTCATCGATTTTCCATTTGCCCCGTTCCAGCACCAGTATGAACACTTCCTGCTGCTGTGTGATACCGGCCTGGGTTTGTATGGTGGATTGGGCAACCACCGTAGCAAGTTCGTTAGCGACATCGACATCCGAATCGAGGATCTTGAAATCGAGTTTTTCAAATTCCAACTTCTGCAGTTCCTGCCAGACTTGAACGACCCACACGGCAATCGGCCGCTCATGCCGGAACCGCTCCGTCGTGTGCGGACCGATCTCATCCAGGCGACCCGTCCCATACACTTCGTTGAAAAGAATAACGACTTCATCCGGAGTTAAATAGGACGGGGCCTTTAGGTTGGTGTTCGATGCACAATTCAGAAAAATGAAGGCGGTCAGGCCGAACAGCGCTATATGTCTGCTCATCGGTAGCATGTCGGATCACTTTTTTAGGATTGTTTACGATTACTAACACACGAGTCAGGCGACCGGCAACACTCTCGAAACAGGTTTCGCCCGGCGTCTCCCATCATGCAAAATTGCCAAGCATCGGCAAATAACATATGAATAGGGATCACGCATTTGATAGCAACGGACTTAACCCGAACATTGCATGAACTCTTTTCGGTCGATGGATGAAAAGAAATGATATCAAGCTGGTGTTGTACCTATTGGGCTATTCTATCAACATACTGTTTGTAATCCTCGACAAGGGATAAACGGACTGAAAACAGTTCCCCCTCGGGCCAACAGGAGAAGCCCATGGTCTGCGTTATTCGAGGCTTGCGGTAGGTGCACTACAGCTGCACCTCGTAGTAAGCAGCGAATCGCGAAGCGAGGCGCCTTGCCGGCTACGCGTAGCGGAAAGACGGCAAGGGGTACGTCAGTACCTGTGTAACCCCGTCAGGAACTGCCTTGCCCATGAACTTCTCCTGTTGGTGCAATGTCCGGCTTAAGAAGACTTGACGGGTCAGGCCGATTCTCTTGAGGCAGTGAACAACAAAGGCGGTGATCATGAAAAGGGTATTCTATCCCCATAGTGTAGCAGTCGTCGGCGTTTCCCCAAAACCGGACAACCTGGGACAAAATATCGTTTTGAACCTGGTCAATTTCGGATTCGATGGCGTTGTTTACGCTGTCGGTCCCAATGGCGGCTCATTTGCGACGAGGAGAATCTACAAATCGATATTGGATATCCCGGGTCATGTGGATTTGGCGGTCATTTTGGTCCCCGCCAGGTTCGTCCCCGACGTGTTGGAGGACTGCGGACAGAAAGGTATTCGAACGGCGATCATCGAAACGGCCGGATTTCGAGAATACAGCGAAGATGGCAAGCAAATCGAGGCTCGAGTGGTAGCCATTGCAGCCAAGTACGGAATCGATTTTATCGGCCCCAACTGTATCGGCGTCATCAACATGGAAAACGGATTTTGTGTGCCCTTCCCCCGGTTGACGCCAATTATCCGCACCGGTGATGTGTCCATTATTTCACAAAGCGGTGGGGTCGGATTGAGCATCATCAACCACATGGCAGAGGACGGCATCGGTCTCAATAAATTTGTTTCCGCGGGGAACATGCTCAATATCGACTCTGAAGACCTGCTCGAATACCTGATTGATGATGAGGGGACCCGTATCATATTTATCTATCTGGAAAGCATTCGGGACGGCCGACGTCTGATGGAAGCAGCAAAGCGTTCTCCCAAGCCGATTCTAGTGTTTAAATCAAATATCGGAAAACTGGGACAGAATATTGCCGCCTCGCACACCGCGTCACTGTCCAGCGACGACAAGGTGGTGGATGCTGCGTTTCGTCAATCTGGAATTACACGCGTACGGGATGTGACAACGCTTTCCGACTATATGAAAACTCTGAGATTACCCGCATTGAAAAACAAACGCCTGGCCATCATATCCCGTTCCGGCGGCCACGCCATTGTGGCAGCCGATGCCTGTGAATTGACCGGCTTCCAGTTGGCTGAGTTTCCAGAGGCGTTCATCCGCGAAATCGAAACTCATTTTCGGGCGTCCGTAATCAAATTGACCAATCCTCTGGACCTGGGAGATCTTTTCGATCTGGATGTCTATCATCGGATCGTCCAGGAAACGCTCCCCCAGGACAATGTCGACGGGGTGGTTTTTCTCCACACCTCGGTCGCCCCGGAACATGATGAAACAAAACGATTGATCCGTCGTCTGGAAGCTCTGTGTCAGGAGCATAACAAACCGGTGGCGGTGTATCTGTCTGCCAGTTCAGCGGAGGTATCCGATGTCAGGCGGGATTCCGAATTCCCGATCTTTACCAGAATCGTTGAAATGTTCAGAGCCCTTAAATTGAATTTTGAACACTCGGCAAGGATTTCTGTGGCACATGAAACAGAGACTGCTCCGCTGTTCGCCGGTAATCAGGAAAAAGTAAAACAGTTCATCGAAAACGGGCAGCACGAAAAAAGAGATCTTCTCTTGGATGAAGCCGTGGAGGTGTTGGAATCCTACGGAGTCTCGACCATGCGTTCGCTAACGGCGACTACCGCCGAGGAAGCCCGGAAAGCCGCCGACACCCTGGGATATCCGGTCGCCATGAAACTGATCTCCGAGCATATTTCTCACAAATCCGACGTCGGCGGCGTTCAACTTAACTTGCGGGATGGATCCGCCGTCATGGAGGCCTACCGGGAGATGGCGTCATGCGTCGACAGAGTGTATCCGGAGTGTGCTGTCGATGGTGTTTTGGTGCAGCCCATGGCGGTCGGCGGGAGGGAACTGATTGTCGGCGGAAGACAGGACAAGCAGTTCGGGCCCGTTGTCATGGTGGGTCTTGGAGGGATTTTTGTCGAAATTTTCGAGCAGGCGACGATCCGGATTGCCCCGATCTCAAAGGATGAAGCCCATGCCATGATCGAGGAGTTAAGCGGATTTCAGATTCTGTTCGGGGCCCGAGGCCAGAAGCGATTTGATATCGACGCGATCGTCGACACGCTTCTCCGGGTCAGCCAGTTGCTGATGGATTTCCCCGAGATCCAAGAGCTTGACATCAATCCCCTCCGAATCTTTCACGAAGGAGAAGGCTGCCTGGCGCTTGATGCCAGAATGATTCTGTAGTCTTCTCCAACTCTGTTGGAGAAGAGGATTCAAGGATCCGAGGATTCAAGGGTTGTATTGAAAGATGAACTCCGAACGTCCAACTTCGAACATCGAAATATGAACTCGCTGCACTCTTCAAACAAAGCTATTTAATTCTGGCCTCGGGGTGTTTTTTGCGTCATGCCGGACTTGATCCGGCATCCAGTGTGATCTGCTACTTATGGATCTGGATTCCAGCCTTCGCTGGAATGACAAAAGACCATTGGGATAATTCAACAGCTCCGGGGTCTTTATCGTTTCACTCGACCCCTGGAACCCTCGAATCCTTGAATCCTAAGCGTTCACAGTGACTCAGCTGAGAAATTCGGCCTGATCGCCCGAGTAAAGAATGGCTGATCGATAGAAGCGCTTCACTGATGTGAACGTTGGTGATGCTCCCGTAGTAAATCCCGCCCAAAGTCACCGTCGAAATCTCGCCATACCGTGTGGATGTGATTGGCACCGTTTTGAACATTGTCGTACTCGATCAAAAAAGTGGCACCCTGAATACGATAGTAGTGCGGCTGGCCTGGTTGGGTGAAGCCGGCCCATCCGAAATGAATCCGGTCCCACCCACTGGTACGGATCGCATCGGCTCGCTGCCTTGCGATATCGGGAGGAAGGGGCGACACATATTCGTCGATCAATTTCGCTAACAATTCCATTTGTTGTCCCGTGAATTCAGCAGCTGAAATGCCGGCCCGATCAAGGGGCGCCACAATTTCATCGGCGCCGGTGACGATATCGCTGTAAGCCTGCTCACGAAATATGGCCTTTTGCCGTTGCTTTGGATTCAACGAAGTCAACAGTTTCCGCGCCAGGTCCTCTTCATCGGCCAGGATGCGCACCCCGCTAAGTTCCCCGGTGGTGACGTGAGCGGGATTCGCACCCAGAAACCGCGGTGCGGTGGCAAGCAGTCGGCCATCGACAATCGTTATGTTGAGCGACAGGTGGTGGCCTTCCACCCGCCAGGCCCAGGTGCCGGTTGAGGACGGCGTTCCGAAAATGGAAAAGTAGTATTTCTCCGGATCCCTCCCGAACCAGTTGAAGGTTTCCATCTCACGCAACACCGTTTCCAGTTTCATGATCGTGATGGACTTCCGGTAACCGCTCTGGCTTAATCCGGCTTTTAAAAACGTCAGGGCCAGGTCTTTCTGTTCTAAAGTCATATCTTTCAGGGCCAGACCGGATCGGCGTCTGGGTACATAATGCCAGTCAAAGCGATTTTCGTCTTCAAGGGAAAACAGAGCTGCGTGTCGCTGTTGGGATGAGAGAGAGTTCAAGAAGGTTTCCGCGGCTCGTGCCATACGTGCGGCATCTGCGGGGGCTGTAATTTCATGGGCATGTGCTGTCATGGTAGTCATAAGGACGGCGATGAGAGCCGCCCATCGGTACCCGGTGATTAGATGCATAGGTATTATCCCGATCGAAAAACTTAAGATGTAATAAAACCTAACGCTGATTTTCTGATATACCAGTGCTCCGACGCCGAAGTGCAACCGTAATACTGACTCGTTGCCAGTTTACTAGACCGGGCTCTGTCCGCCATCTTAAAACTTAAAAGGCCAGCCGTGTCCCGGCTGGCCTTTCCGTGATCCTTTGTTTTTGGATACTGTCTCTGTTTTTTCCCGTTTATTTCATCTGATCCAGAACCTCCTTGGATGAGTCCATCATGTCCTTTTTCCCGGATGTGAAGTCCGGTATTTCCAGATACGGTATATCCACGATCTTAAACATATCGAGGATGACCAACACCACCAGGATCAGAAGCACATATCCAACATATTTTCCCATTTTTGGATGCCCTCCAAACAGTTCTCTGTTCGTGAATGCATCGAAGTTTGGATTCTATAACGGGTCTCAGAGTCGTAGGATACATCATACCAAATTCTGTACAAATTGAGAATATTCCGTTCGGGTTGGCTAGCGCAGGCGGAATTTTGAATAAGGCGTTTCTAACAGTTAATTTGCCATTGCCTATTTGTCCTTAAAGATAATTTCATATGCTCGAGCCAAAGCAGAGATCTCTCTCCCGGGCTTTGACCCCACTAAAGAAGCCTGATATTCTGCGTGTCAATTTAATGAAACCGATACCGGATGGAAATTCGTCTGTATGAAAACGATCACCGCCTGCACCATGGATTGTCCGGATGCCTGTTCGCTCATCGTCAGCGATGAGGCGGGAAAATCACTCCGGATCCAGGGAAACCCGGACCACCCGGTGACAGCCGGATTTACCTGCAAAAAAATCCGTAGTCACATCAAGCGGCTGCAATCTCCGGACAGAATTCTCCACCCGCTGCTAAAAACAAACGGAGCATGGGCCCGGATCAGCTGGGAGCAGGCCCTGGATCTGTGCGCCGGGAATATCGACAGATATCGACGGGAACCTTTGTCGATCCTTCATGTCCAGGGGTCCGGCGCCCTGGGAGTTCTCAAAGGGGTCAACAGCCTTTTTTTCGGGCGGATCGGGGCCACCAGCGTACGAGGTTCGCTGTGTGACGGGGCCGGCTATATGGCGTTTGTGCATGACTTCGGGTCCCGGAAAAACAACTACCTCCTGGACCTGGAACACGCATCCCGCATCGTTAACTGGGGTAGAGATCTTTCAAGGAGTTCGGTACATCTTGCTGCAATCGTCCGGAACGTCCGAAAAAACGGAGTCAAGGTCCTGACCATTTCGCCGGGGGGTGACGGCAGCGATTCGTTCTCAGATGATCACATCCGTATTCGACCCGGAACCGACCGATTTCTGGCTGCGGCTGCAATTTTGAGGATGATTCACAACGACGACATCGATGACCACATTGTCTCCCATACCAAACATTGGGAGCCCTTTCGGAAGGCCGTGGAAGCCTGGACCGAAGACGAGCTTCTGGATTTCTGCGGCGTCGAATCTACGGACTTGGAGACGCTGCTTTCCTGGTACCGACAAACTGATCCCACCGCCACACTGGTCAGCACTGCCCTCCAGAGGTATCGTTACGGGGGAGAAAACGCCCGGTTCATCAATGCAATGGCCTTGCTGTCCGGCCACATCGGCCGCTCCGGCGGTGGAAGCTATTACCATCTTCACGCATACGGCGCATTAAATCTGGATTGGACCCGGGAAGGGGTCCCCCGGTCGGGACGCTCATTTTGTAAGCCCACCGTTGGTAAAGAAATTCTAGAGGCAAAAGACCCGCCCATCCGGATGGCCTGGATCAACGGCATCAATGTTGTGAACCAGGCAGCGAACTCACGGCAGTCGAAAAAAGCCCTCGAAGGTGTCGATTTTGTCGTGGTGGTGGATGCCTTCCTGAACGACACGGCCGAAGCAGCCGATCTAATTCTGCCGTCAGCCCTGATGCTGGAACAGGAGGACGTGATCGGGTCGTTTTTCCAGGAATATGTCCAGTATGTCCCGGCCGTTCTGACACCGCCGGAAGAGGCCCGGACCGACTACTGGATCATATCGGAGGTGGCCCGCCGGCTCCATACCCCGGTGGAAGTCCCCGATCCGGACACGGTTTTCTCCCAGTCCCTGGCGTCGCCTGTGCTCGAGACATCACTCGAAGAACTCCGGGATCGGGGATTCTTACAAACCAACCGGCCCAGGGTGGCCTACGAAGGACTTCAGTTTGATCATGCAGACGGAAAGTACCGATTTCCCATCGAGCTTCACCCCGAACCCGGTCCACCCCGGGAGTACCCGCTTCGACTGCTCTCTTTGATCCGAAGAGATGTCATCCACTCCCAGATTCTTCCCGAAAACCAGAAAACCCCTCCAGTTGCTTGGGTGGCTCCGGACTGTACCGCCCTCCCCCGACTGGATCCGGACAAAGATGTGTACATAACTTCTTCCTTGGGCCGCTTGAAGGTGCGCCTTAAGACATTGCCGGGGTTGCATCCGGAAGTGGTGGTATATCGACGGGGGGATTGGATGAGTCTTGGCGGCGGCATCAATCAGCTCATCCAGGAAGGTTTAACCGATATGGGCTGGGGGGCGGCGTATTACGATCAATATGTGCGGCTCGAAAACTGACTGATTGGTTAGCCCGTTTGCCGGTGGGCCGGTTTGCCCGTTTCCCCTTTTGCCCGCTTGCCCTGCCTGTGCCGAGCCTATCGAGGTAAGCGAGCATGGCGAGTCGAAGGGTTCGCCCTTCGTCGTTGCGGAGTGCAGGGCAATTGGTTTGCCGGTTAGCCCGCTCGTCCTGAGCTTGCCGAAGGGTTTGCCCGTTTGCCCGATTATAAAAATGAGTGTTTCATCAGCCGTCCGGTAAGGATTTGCTTAGTATAAAAAATGAATGACAAAACCTTCGATAAGTTCATCCATCTGTGTCGCGATTGGTCCGAACAGATGGCTGCGTTGGGAGAGGACGCCGAGCGGATCGCGTACATGCAAGCTCAGTTACCAAAACTGTTGCTGGAAAGGTCCCTGGTCAGCGGTATTCTGAAAAGCATCGCCAAGGGAGCCCCCGGCCTCAATCCGGGGCGATGCGGTATCTTCGAAAACGAAATCCTGCTCTACCTGGATCCGCGCCGTATATTTTCAGTCCGGATCTACTTTCACCGGGCTGGAGAATTCACACCCATCCACGATCACAGTTCATGGGGGATCTATGGCACCCCTTTTGGCACTCTGAACATCGTGCGATACCGCCGGAATGACGACGGCAGTGACAAGAATCGCGCCGTGCTGACGGTGACCAACCGATTGACCCTTTCCCCGGGGGAGGTGGACGTCATTGATAGACTGGATGCCGGCATCCACCAGACCGGCAACTCCTCGGATCAGCCAAACGTGATGATCAGCGTTTACGGCAGTCCAATTCGAAGGCTGTTCATCCGTACTTTCGATCCGGACACCGGCCGCATCTGGAAGCGGTTTCCCCCGAAACTCCGAAGACGACGACTGGCCAAGCAGGCGCTACGCGGGTACAGCAAAATGATGTAACCGTTCAGACCTGTAATAACGGTGTACAAGGGATCTTCACGATGGGGTGGTGCAGCTTTTTCGCAGCCCCCCTTTAATTTCACGAAAACATAATTACCCTCAGTGTTGGGATTCTGAAACCAATCACGGTTTACAGCGCAAAACACGTATTGGATCAATTATCGATTTCGGAGGTGTATGATGAGTGAATCTTCGGAAAAATTTGACGATAGCTGTTATCAGGATTGTGAATCGGCCTTCAGGGAGTGTATGAGCAGTAAAGAGCATGAATCCGTCTGCAAAATGAAGCATGCCCAGTGCTCATGCGGCTGCCTTTTAGAATAGTGACCGGCATTCCATGACCCATGACAGGCCTTCAGCCAATTTGAATGGGGTTTCGACCACGGTTGAAACCCCATTTCTATAGAATAGCGATCAACGATGTGGACCTGGTCCTTAAACTGGGGAACAATTACACCGAATATCACTATTGGCTCGTGTCCCATGACTCCCGAAGACATCGTTCGCATTCGTGAAAAGGTCGGTGCCTCGGCATTGCTTTCATTGCAGCACGATGAATGCCAGGCATATTGGGGCATTGATTCCGACGCGATATGCCATGTTGCCAATGAATTGAATGTGGTCACAATGCGGTGCCCGATTCGGGATTTCGATATTCCGGATATGCGCCGAAAGCTTCCTTCCGCCATTTCCATGCTCGCACGCCTCCTCCGATCCGGCCATCGGATTTATGTGCATTGTACCGCCGGGGTTGGGAGATCTCCACTGACCGTTCTAGGCTACCTGATACTGATCGAAAATGTTCACAAAGAGGAGGCGAATCGGCTCATATTGCATGGACGCCCCAACGCCGTTCCGGCATGGGAGGCCTTTTACGGCGCATGCGATGATCTGGAAAATCGGTATTGAGAGGACATCCGCATGCACGCTTATGAACTGTATGAATCCAGCGTGAATCAAGATCCCCTCGTGGACTGGACGCAGGCCAAATCCGCTGTCTTCAAACAGGTTTTGATGGCTGGTGCAGTTCATCGGAAAGAGTAAATATGCCCGATACCAAATTTACGCGGTTACGGCTCTCCGATCGTGATCTGGATTTTTTGGTCGAAGTCGCCGCCCCGGATACGAGAAACAAATCCCAGCTGAAAAAGGTCATTCGGGAGGATGACGAATTTTGTCGATCATTCATCGCCGATGACAATGTATTCCGCAGAATAATGGATGACGATGAAATTGTGGTAAAAATATCACCTGTGCTTTTCTTCGAGATTTTACTCCGCCATGCTGCCAAGGAGATTTCAAAGGTCAGTTATACCCTGGAGAAGAGCCAGACCATGTCTATTCCGGTATTTGACTCTCAGGAACTTGTCCAATTGCTGAATGACCCATCCATTGTGGTTTACCTGGCTGATATGCTGTCTTCATTTACCCGCGTGGAAAGCTACACTTTCACCTTTCGAATCCGAAAGGGCGTCTGGAAAAAGATCCGGTTCAACGATATGGATATCACCAGCTTGATCCGGTTCAGCGAGATGTTGGAGGACGATCATCGGCTGGGCCTGTACAAGCGCATCGCCGATATCTGTCTCTTCATTCTCGGCATTTTTCCGGATTTTGCTGAAAGAGATTACCGTTATGCCCTCTCAGGAGAGGTACGGCCCCAGATTTCCGGGCGGAGCAGGATAAGCCCTGAAGAATATGAACGGAAAGGACAGCAGTTTTACCGACTCGCCGCCGAGCATCGTGCGTCTGAGGTGTCTGATTTATCGGACGTGTTCTGGACGCTGCATGAAAATTTTGAAAAAGCTAAAAAACCGCTCAACTTTATCGCCGACTATTACCTGAAAACAAAACGCCACTCTCTATTCGCTTAATTGACGTATGCAAGGGCTACCCAAAAACCTGATCGACCTTCCTGAATATCGCCAGCGTGAGCGCGTCTTTGAAGGACGACGCGATGCCGGACAGGTTTTGGCGCGGATGCTGGTTGACAAGGTCGATCCTGAAAGCGTTGTTCTGGCCATCCCAGCCGGTGGTGTGCCGGTGGCCTGCGCTGTGGCCGAGCCCCTGGGGTTGGATGTGGACGTGGTGGTGGTCAGCAAAATCACGTTTACCTGGAATTCCGAAGCCGGGTACGGTGCCGTAGCACAGACCGGGCTGGTCCGTTTAAATGAGCGCATTCTGGCCAGGGTTCGGTTGAGTGAAGAGGAAATCCAGGAGGGCATCAAATCCACGACCGTCAAAGTGAACCGGCGCGCCGGCACGCTGCGCGGTGGAAAATCAGCCATCGATGTAGCGGACCGGCCAGTGATTCTCGTCGACGATGGTATTGCGAGTGGAACCACCATGAGCGTGGCCATCGAGGCGGTGGCCCAGATGAAAGCCGCTTCCATAACCATTGCCACGCCCACCGGGCATCTGGAGTCAGTCCGCAGGATATGTGAAACAGTCGACGCCATCTTCTGCGCCAACGTCCGCAGCGGCTCCATGTTTGCCGTGGCAAGCGCCTATGAGAACTGGTCCGATGTGTCTGAAACCGAAGTTATTGAACTTCTGGCCGGTTACGACTAACGGCAATCTACAACAGGCACTTGGTATACTGCAGGTGGGGTCGAATCCAGTCAACTGGCCAACGGGCAAACCAGCTAACCGGCCAAGGGGTCAGCCCCATCGCGTTCCTGCAACGGTCCCTGCCCGGCCACAAATCGCCGGACCCAGTCGAATCCCAACAGCAAAAGGGCGGTGTCGCTGTCGCGGACTTCCTCAAGACGATCCGGGGGAATTTTGAAACGGGATAAAAAGCTGCTGTCGAAAACGAACCGGCGGAAGGTGTCCACATTGTAGGTTGCCAGATAAGCCATCTTCATGGCCGGATTTTCGATGGCACGTTCCCCGAAAGGATTTGTGGAAAACAGTGCGGCCACCTGAGCCCATTTCGCATTCATCGCGTTATAGTCGTTCATCTGCTGGTCTGCCATCCAGCGGGAGGCGGTCCAGTTCCCTTGTTCCCGGTGACCGAGACAATAGCTGTGACGCACCATGTAGCACTGGATAGTCGTCCGGTCTTCTCCATCGCCCGACATGGCCGGTTCCAGAGGATAAGCTCTGCAGGAGTATGGCCGGTCTTCATAAACGAGGCACCCGCTCTCGGACAAAAACGGGCAGGGTCGCCCTTCCTGATCGCTCATTTTCAGCATGACATTAGGAAAATACGGGGTCTCCCGAAACGCTGTGACGGTGTGTTGCGCCAGAAATTCTTCACTGCTTAGATCAAGCCGTTGCTTCAGGCGGATGATGTCGTAGGGATAGAGGTACATGTCTGCATCGTGGCAGCATCTGGTGAAACAAGCCAAGCCGCTGTGGCAGGAGAATGAAAATGTACCGTTTCCCAGCAGGTATCGGACGGTTCCTGTGCCCGGTGTGTTTGGTTTGTTATCCACGTGATATAAACCCTTTCCATGCGCCGCTGCCTCCAGCAGCATGTCTATCCCTGACATTGCACCAAAATGAGTTCATGCAATGTTCGGGTTAGAATTCTTTGTAAATCCGTGCCAGAGGATGCCCCTGGGCATCGATACTTAAATCGTTAAAATAGCCATAAGGTGTTTGAACGGTTTGGTAACCGGCGGTTTCCAGACGATTTTGGTCCCGATCGAAAAGCGCTTTGGCAGATCCGGGATCTGCTTTTTTTCTCCCAGATGGGTAAATGAATGCAGGATGACCCGCTTCGTCTCCCATTTTCTCGCCAGCCATTTTGCATTCTTCACCAATTTGGTTTCAGCCGAACTTTGGCCTTCCACATCATTTGGTTCCACATGGATAAATGCTACAATCGAATTTTCATGGGCATCCGCGGCAGCATCCGGAGCATCGTCCAGGGTTTTAATGCTCGGATTCCACGCGAATTTGTCACAATACCAGAATAGTACTCTCATTTGTTTTCTTTTCGATCGCTTGCTGCTGATGATTGGGGTATTATCATTTCTTTGAAAGCCAGAGTACCTTCTTCTTAGCTTTAGAAATACTGATGATCACAGCTGTCTACCTCTGGTAAGGGTCCAAGGGGTCGAGGATTCAAGGTTTACCCGCCGCAGGCGGCGCCGGAGGCGACCAGGGATTCGAGCGTAATACTAAAAGCATCGAATTCGATTATCAGGTACCATAGGAGATGTCATGATCGACAGTTATTCCTTCGGCGACATCGTTGTAAACGGCAAAGCCTACCATAACGACATCAAAATTATCGATGCCGCCGTGATACCCGAATGGTGGCGAAAAAGCGGTCACGTGGTATCCCCTGAGGACGTGTCCGATCTGGTGGCTGCCCGGCCCGATTACATCGTCATCGGCAGAGGGAAACCCGGATTCATGAAGACCAGTTCCGAGGTAAGAGCCCTTTTCAAGGACTGCGGCATCACCCTGGTTGAAGAAAAAACCGCCAAGGCGATCAAGACCTTCAACCGATTGCATCGGGAGGGCAAAAAGGTCTGTGCCGGATTCCATCTCTCCTGCTAAACCGAGAATCTAAGCTGTCCAGTAACAAGGTACTTCTGGGGTTAGGCCAGCGTATAGTGCTTCCTCACCGGCACCGAAATATCCCAGGTACAGGACAACCCTGCCGGAAAATGAACCAGGTCCCCAGCGCCGAACTTGACTGACTCGCCTTCGGGGGTGGTCACCTCAACCTGCCCCTCCAGCAGGTAGCATGTTTCGTCGCTATCATAATGCCAGTCGAATCGGGACACTTCCTTCTCCCAGATCGGCCAGTCGAAAATACCCTGCTGTTTGACGTCTTCGACGTCGGGCCTTTTTATATCTATTTTCATAGTATCCCCCTCGATGTTGTTATAATGGTTACCAGGAATGTGTTCCGTTTGAAGCATATTGGTACCAAACGCCTTCTTAACGCAAAGGCGCAGGGCGCGCAGAGAAGGTATTCATTTTCCCAGAATCCCTGAGAGGGGGATTCTGGGAAAGAGCTACCTCACAAATGCAGTAATGATCCGTATTTTCCGACGGGAGACCTTTTGCATTTCGCCCTCTCAGCGAAATGCAAAATTAACACCATCTCTGCGTCCTTCGCGGCTCTGCGGTAAATTGTTTTCCCGAAATGGATAGAAAACAGAGTTCTGCCAATCGCTAAAGTTTTCGTCAGCCGTTCAGGCGCCGTACCAACTCAGCCACTCGTCGGCCCAGTTTCCGGCCGTTCTCCTTTGTTCCGTCATCCGGTGCTCCCACGCAGGCGGTACCGTAATGACCGGTCGCCGACAGAGGATCCCCAACGATGATTATCCCGTAAATCAGCAAGGCCTGGATGATCGACATCATGGTGGTCTCCTTGCCGCCGCTGGGATCACCCGATGTCGTGAAGGCAGCCCCGACCTTGTTTTCCATTTTTTTTCGGACGCCCACAAACTCGTCCAGTACCAGTTTCAACTGGGCGGCCATCGATCCGAAGTAAACCGGTGAACCGACGATCAGTCCATCCGCGCCCACAAAGTCGTCCTTGGTCACATCCTTGGTGTGACGCATAACGGGCTCAACTCCGTCTATTTGCCCGACACCCTCGCCGATGGCCTCAGCCAGCCTTCGGGTATTTCCACCTTTTGAATAGTACAGCACCAAGACGTTCATTCTCCCACCTCCTCTGCTTCGGTAAACCATCTATCCCGAACATTGCATGAAATCTTTTCAGAAAATGGCTAAAAAAGAAACAATATCGGTGTTTCAGTTTGAATGATGAGTCGTCCGAGCGTAATGCAATTTGTAGCTCTCGTAAACGGACGAACGACCTGAAAAGATTTCACCCTTGCGGGCCAACCGGAGACGTCCATGCTCTTCGTTATTCGAGGTTCGCGGTAGATGGACTACAGCTTCACCTCGACGTGCCTTGATCATGAACGTCTCCGGTTGGTGCAATGTCCGGGCTATCGATTTCTGGATTGTAAAAATGACTGCCGCGCATTTGCGATTCCTCTTATTATGCGATCGACCCCTAAATATCAATCGAAGGTGTCCTGTACTCCGGTATGGGCAATTGACAGATCTCATGATAATTGATAGAAATACCGAAAATAAGATTTACAGAAAATAAGGATTTCTGAAAATGCTGGCAAAAGTGACCGCCCGGAATCAGATTACGATTCCCAAGAAAATCATGGATCAACTTCCAGAGACTCACTACTTCGATGTGGAGCTGAAAGACGGTTTGATAATTCTGAAACCTCTGGCAGTGTACGACACGGACCTGGACAAAATTCGTTCTAAAATGAAGCAGCTCGGCATAACCGGAGACACCGTCAGGGAAGCCGTGGAATGGGCAAGGAAAAAGTAACGAGGGTCGTCCGTGATACCAATGTCGTGATCTCGGCGCTCCTCTTTGGCGGGACGCCGGGCAAGCTTATTTCTTTGTGGAAAGCGGGGGTAATCCGGCCCTATATGAATTCCGGGATCCTCAATGAATATCTCAAGGTTCTGGCTTATCCAAGGTTCAATCTGAACGAAAATGAGATAGAATATCTGCTTTATCGGGAGATTTTACCCTATTTTGAGATCGTTTCCGAAACGAAAAAATCGAACCGGATTTCCTCGGACCCATCAGATGACAAATTTCTACATTGTGCGGTATCCGCAAAGGCCAATTTTATCATTTCGGGCGACTGCCATCTGCTCTCACTGAAATCCTATCATAACATCCCGATCGTGACCGGCCCACAATTTCTAAAGAATCAATAATACTTCAGTCAGTCTGAAATGATGTTGGTTAGAAAACGCCTGCAATCACATGGCCGCATAATCCACATCTATTTCCGGCCAATCGATTCCGAACGATCTGATAATTGGCTCGTTCTATGAGAAGCTTGCCGCATGCAGGGCAATGCGTGTTTTCGGCAGAATGGCCCGGTACATTCCCCAGATAGACATATTTCAAGCCGGCTTCGAGGCCGAGTTCTCTGGCCTGTTCAAGGTCGGCCACCGGGGTGCTGGAAAGATGCGCCAGCTTGTGGCGGGGGACAAATCGGGTCACATGCCACGGTGTTTCCGAACATAGATGATCGCAAATCCAAGTTGCCATTTCTTTCAGTTCTGACCCGGTATCGTTGATTCCCGGGATGAGGTTGGTGATGATCTCCACGTGCATACCCCAGAAATGCTTGGCGCGCTCCAGAACCGATAAAATTCCGTCGAATCCATCGATATTTGCAATTTGTTTGTAGGTTTCGACCGAAAACCCCTTCAGGTCCGCGCGGAAAGCATCCAGATAAGGGCCGATGAGGTCAAGCGCCTCCACCGTCATATACGCATTGGTCACATAGTTGGTAAGGAGTCCGGCCTCGCGCGCCAGCTTTGCCGAATCCAATGTATACTCGAACCACAGTGCCGGCTCGTTGTATGTCCAGGAGATCCCTTTGCAACGGCCGTCGTGGGCACGCCGGACAGCATCCTCGGGAGTAACAATTTGCGCATAGGGCGCCTCCTTTTCCACATTCACATGGGCGATCTCCCAGTTCTGGCATCCGGGACAGAGGAAGTTGCAGCCGAAACTTCCCAGGGACAGCCACCGACTCCCGGGATAAAAATGGAACAGCGGCTTGATTTCAATGGGTGAAACTCTCATGGAGGAGACACGGCCGTAGATGAGCGAGTACGCTTTCCCATCCAGGTTCTTCCGGGTGCCGCAGTAACCATTCTTTCCGGCGGCAATTTTGCAGCGCCGCTGACACACATGGCACTGGACGACCTGATCGTCCAACAGCTTATACAGAAGTGCAGGGTGCATGGTTTGTTAAAAGGGTCCAAGGTTTATTTATAGTTCCCAATAATGGGATTACTGTGTTAGGTTTCCAATGGAACGCCACGTCCCCCGCCCGGAACTATCGCGCGTCACACGTGGCCAATTGTACTGAACTCGCTGGCTTTTTCCCTTCTAGCCGATGGGTGAACAGATTTCACGGAATGGCCGGATAAAGTGCCGGCTCGTAAAACAGGGGCTTTCGCCCGGAAGCTGTCTGGTGAAAGCAGACGGCGACCATCGGCCTGCCTGCCAGACAACCCTGAAATACGAAAACGAAAAACCGCAGCGCCTTATCACCTCCGTTCACCTGTTGCGACCTGAAAACTATCTCTCCATATATCAATCTGGGTGCAATTTCTCCTGCAGAAAATGCCACTCATGGTATTTCAGCAAAGAAGCCGATGGTGCCTGGTACTCACCGGAGGACATCCTCGAGAAAAGCATGGAGTACGAGACGTTGGTAACACTTCAGGAGCCGCGAGAGAAGGCCACTGCCTGGCATGCCCAGGAGACCTGTCGATGCTGCGGAAGCTGCATCACCCGTGGACGGCGGTCAAGAAGCTGCCCGGGTAGTCTCCAACCGGATACCATCCTTTTAAGCCCGCAGGGTTTTGGTCCGGCGCGTAACATTGTCGCGTTTACCGGCGGCGACGTTACCTGCTGTCCCGAATTTTACGAGGAATGTGCGCGTCTCATCAAAACCCACACGAATCTGTGGGTCCTGATTGAAACCAATGGTTATGGACTCACTCCTCAGAACCTTGACCGCCTCCAGATCTCCGGTGTAGATGCCTTCTGGCTGGACATTAAAGCCCACGATGCCGACAAGCATAAATGGCTGACCGGCTGTTCCAACGCGCATATCCTCAAACTGCCTGGGGAAATGCTCAAACGAGGATTCACTCTGGAAGTATTGTCCCTCTATATTCCCGATCTCGTGGAAGGCGACGAACTGGAAACGATCGCCCTGGATCTATCCGCAGTTGACCCTTCGATCCCCTTTACCATCCTGGCCTTTTTCCCGGAACATCGGATGAAAAAATTCAGGAGTCCCACCACGGAGGAAATGATAGACGCTTATCGGAAAGTAAAATCAACCGGATTGAAGAACATCAGACTCGGAAATCTGGGTGTATTTGTTCGCAGCGACGAAGACCTGGATTTCCTGATGGCCAGCATCGACGGAAACGCACTGTGAGTCGAAAAAATTTCATGCAATATCAAGGGAGGCGGTTGATGCGCCCCTGCAATCGCATGAAATTGCCACCCAGGACAGCCGACTCCACCTCGGAATCAAGTCCTAAACCCATTACTTTGCGAAGCTCGAAAGCGGGACTGCCGAAAGGAAAGTCGGATCCGAACAACAGCCGACGGTATCCATAGCGCTGAACATATTCCCGGATTTCAGCCGTGGACGCCAGCGCAGTGTCTCCCCACACGTTCTCCTGATCCCACAGCCCCGCTTCCGCAATGGCCCGAAAACCGCCATTGAGCATGCCCAGGTGAGGAATGATGACGGTGACCCCTTGGGCCAGTTCCCGGATAAATCGCAGGGTGTTGTCGAATTCCTCCTCCAGCACCACCGGCAGGTTTCGACGACGGATTTCACCAATGGCATTTGGGCACTTCGGATCGTCGTAACAATACACCGGTTCGCTATCGTGACGGTGCCATTTAACGCCGCAATGCTCTGCCGTAAGCTGGTCCACGGCAAAGTCGTTCCAGATGAAAAAGTAGGGATAAACCGTCAGTTCGGCGGGCTTAAGTGACAGAAGGTAAGCATTGCTTTCCAGCCGGCGTCGGCGCCATTCCGGGGTATCGGTAAAGTGAAAGTCGTACCGATCATAGATCTCCATAACAGGCGAGAAAAAAGCGACCCCGCAGATACCCGTTGCCCCGGCGTCCCGGATGTAGTCTTCATAAGATTGTTGCATACTGCGGTCAATGACGCCGCAATGCGCATGTGAATCGATTACGGTAGGGATCGCTCTCCCCATAACACCTCAAAGAAATGAAACGTTGGCATGTTATTTTTTCGGCGGTCTCTTCTTCCTTCTGGGGACAGTAATTCTTTTCAATCGCCCCTTTCGTATCCTGCTCTTCCTGAGGACTGTTTTGCGCTTATGATCCCCATATTTTCCAAACCTGCCGCCCATGGGAATCCTCCTTCAGAAATCACGGGTTGCAAGAGCCATCCTGAAGCCTGTATCGTGAATCTTGTTTCCTGTGTCTCCATTCTTATAGCACCTTAAGAGGAATCAACCAATGGCAACGCAAGCCCCCACCGTAAACGTCGTCCGCAGTCTAATCAACGATGACGGAACCTTTCCAAACAATGGGCGTCTGTCGCTGATCCTCTACCAGGGGGCAATCGAGCTGCCTGGTCGCGACCCGGCCCGGGTCGTTGAAGCGCTGTTTGAGTCACATCTCTGGAGCGGGTCATGGCGAAACGGGATTTTCGGATACCACCATTACCACAGCACCGCCCACGAGGTTCTGGGTGTCTACGGCGGAAAGGCAAGGGTTCAGCTGGGAGGCCCAAAAGGATCGATATTCAAGGTGAAAAAGGGGGACGTTATCGTGATTCCGGCGGGTGTCGCCCATAAGAATTTGGGAGCCAGCCTGAATTTTCGTGTGGTCGGCGCTTATCCGATGGGTCAGAACTGGGACATGAATTATGGCAAGGCCAAGGAACGACCCCAAGTCGACCGCAACATCGCCCGGGTACCGCTGCCGGAACAGGATCCAGTTTTCGGTGAAACCGGCCCCCTCATCGAACTGTGGCACAACTGATCCGCTTTCAAAAACACTTTCATGAAACAATCAGATCAAGTGTAGCAGAGCTGTTCTGCCTGCAGCTCCGGAGACCGTGACATGGTCGTCAGATGCCTCTCCGGATCAAGCGACTCCATATACACATTGCCGATAAAAAACCGCCCGCTCTGGGGCAGCCAGATATCTGCCAGATTGACCTGGGAGGGCAATCTCCCGGTGGGTCCCAGGTCTAGCCCGCAGATCGTGGCGCTACTGTATTCCACGATCCACACGGTTTTGGGATTCGCAATAAATTGCTGACCGTTGGGGACTTTACCGGTCAGATTGAGCCGACCGGACCCCAACAAAAACCCTCCGACCCTGCCGAAACTTTTAAGTACCGACGGATTCTGCCACCATCGATCCGGCAGCCAACCGGCAGCTGCGTTCATCATACGGGACACCGTATTCAGAGACAGGGATACATTCCAGGTGATCGGAAATTCCCCTTCGGTGCTGACCGTAAAATCCCTGGGACCGTACCAGTAAATACGAATTTTCTGCTCCAGGGATACATCCACCGCACTGCCGAAATACCGAGAGCATGCAAATTGGGGCGGCCTGTCCTGAATGAACACCCACCTCCCGCTCGGAGAGCGATGCCAAACGGAGGTATAGCCTTCTCCGATCGATGTATTTGGAAATCGCCTCAAGGCTAGAAAATGTCCTGAACTGAAGGGTACCCCCATAACGCCGAACCCGGAAAAGCGTTCATTATCACCGGCCGGTAGTTCGACGCCCATTTCGATTTTATCGACAACGTCTCTTGGTTCCTTCATGTGATTCTCCCTATAAAGCCATTTCTGGATGCCGGACCGGAGCTTGTCCCTGCGCAGACAGGGGCTGGCATGAGGGAAGAAACGCCCCGACCCCTGGATTAATTGGCAGAATGTCTTTTCAAGAATCGATCGAAAACCTGTGTCCCGTCGGGGCGGGCTCCGTTTCTTCTGGTCGGGCCCTTGCAGGTATTGTCATGGATGGTCAACCTGAGAGGCCAGCTCCATAGCCAATTTCTCAAGGGTTTTCCCCATTTCGAGCCCGTCGATGAATCGTTTTGGAATCTTTGACAAACCGGTTTGAGCACCGACCAACGCGCCGGTGAGAATGGTTCTGGCTTGATTCTGACCGCCGCCGTTTACGGCGTGAAGGACGGCGGATTCGAAATCGTCATGAAACCGGGCCGCCAGGAAATAAGTAGCCGGAAGCATGTGGTAAATGGCGCAGGGCATACCATAGACTAAAGATACCTTCCACGCCGGCTCTATACGAATTTCAGGATCTGCCGCCGCGGAAGCCATGTAGGACGGCGTCAGTAAAGCGTCAGGTGAGGCAAACCGACCTTCCCGGGGCGGGTCGGAATCACCGGGACGGGGCGGCTCCAGGTTGCCCCGGGTCACGGCGTGAAATGGCAGATCGCCGCTCTTTACCAGAGCCATGAGTTTACCCGACAGGCGCCTGTCGAAGGGCTCACCCTGGACCAGCAGGCCCAGCACCGCACCGTAGGCCACGGTCATTGATACGATGGTGTCATCGTTCTGTGTGAGGACGGTGTTGTCGGCGATAGCTCCAGCAAGCCTGGCAGGATTCATTGCGTAGCGGACGGCTATGGCAAGGGTCCGTTCTATGGCTTCGGTGGTGTCCGCGTGCCCCCCGGTTTGGCCCCACGGAAGCTTCTGCTCAACCCGCTTTCTCCAGGCATCGCGTATCGACTGGCTGGTGTACCCGCCAGGCCCGCTCATGGGCGTTCCGTCCAGCGCAGGAAACAGGTCCTCATCCATTCTCCGGCAGAAGTCTTCTTCATTGTATTCGCCGCTATCAACCAGAGATTGCACCATAAGGTGGAGAATAAAGCCGGCCTGTGAAAGTTGGCCCGCACGGAGTCCACCGTGGTATCGGCGCGGCCTGGGATCGGTATAGTCGTCGATCCAGTTGCCGTAATCCCGGTGAAGCTCATCGAGGTCGTAATACCAGTGGGGACCGAGTCCCAATGCATCGCCGATAAAAGCACCCATGATGGCGCCTGCGGCCCGATCTTTTAACCGATCCGTCGACATGTTAGACCCCTGAATCTCAATCGTTCCACCACTTGACGCAGTCTCTGGTCAGCAAGTTTGTCAAAATGAATTATCAAACACCGGATCACTCAAAGGACACATGCTCCTTTATTTCCGACAGGTTGATTTCCTCTTCACCGGTGGCATCGATTTTCAATGCCCGGTTTCTGAAGTCTTCGGCATCGATCTTGTCCTCGACCCACTCCCGCCAGGCTTCTGATTGGGAAGAGACGACGGCGTTGAAGTCGTTGGATGCATCGAATTGGGTCAAGGCATCGTCACTGATCCAGACACAGTAGTTACACTTTTTTTCACCGCCCTCGGAAACGGTAAAAAAATAGCGAAACGTTGAGCTGCCTGGTTTCAAGCCTTCTTTGACGTCATAGGTTTTATAGGACCAGGTTTTTTGCATGTTGCCCCCTCGAGATGGAATTTCAGTATTTTTTAAAGGTAAGCTTAAAGGGCCGCCTGTCCATCCCGAATATTGCATGATATCTCTTCGCAAGATGCCGTAAAAACAAACAATCGAGGCATCGGTGTATATTCCAAGCCATCCGAACAGAGCGTAATTGGTGGCGCCCAAGAACTGATGAAAGGCTGAAAAGATATCACCCATCGGGCCAAACGGAGACTTCCATGGCCGGCATTACCAGGCTTCGCCTATAGGCTACGACCCGGCTATGTGGCACTGGGGAATTTCTGGGTGGGGCTGAAAGAATTTAAGTGGCGCGGCATCTTGTCCCGTCGTAGCCCAAGAGCGAAGTCGGAAGCTCAAAGAGCGACGACGGGTTCGAGGCTCGCGGTAGTCATACTACAGCATCGCCAGAAGTGCCTTGGCCATGAAACTCTCCATTGGGTGCAATATCCGGGCTGATCTGAACCAAAGTTTGCCTCCTCCGCTACCGATGATTAACAAATGATATGGTCCGCCTCACCCGGGTGCGGTGGCTGTCACACGATAAAGGGGATGACAATGGCTTTGGCAAAGGTACAACAGAATAAATCTACAGGGACAGTTACGGTCTTCTATGACGGGGCTTGCCCATCCTGTGTGAGGGACCGTGCTCAATACGAGAGACTTGTCGGCAATGGGGGCGACAACATCGTCTGGTTTGATATTACCGACCAGGATAAGCTGTTGCGGGAGCTTGGCATCGACCCTCGGCAAGCCCTGACGGAACTGCATGTACAGGATGAACATCAGCAGGTTGTGTCGGAAATCGATGCCTATGTCCTGCTGTTGAACAAAGTGCCGCTGCTAAAACCGCTGGCATGGATAATCGGTCTTCCGTTGATTCGACCCGTGTTGTCTAAGGCCTATCGCAGAATGGTGTTGAACAGATTACAGCGCAGCGGGAGATTGTAAAGATAGGGAAGACAAATCAACTGGAATCCGCCCAAAGGAGAACCGCCATGTTTGTGAAAGCGTATGCAGCCAACGAAGCCGCCGGCTCGCTCGAGCCCTTTGAATATGAACTTGGAGAAATCGGAAATGAAGAAGTCGACATCGAAATAAGTCACTGCGGCATCTGCCGCAGCGACTTGAGCATGCTCGACAACGATTGGCAACAGACCGAGTATCCGTTTGTCCCCGGGCACGAAATTGTTGGGAAGATCAAATCCGTCGGCCCCGGGGTAACCCATCTAACCGTCGGCCAGACGGTGGGTATCGGATGGTTTTCTCAGTCGTGCATGACATGTGCACAGTGCATGTCCGGCAACCATAACCTGTGCCCTGATGCTCAAGGGATCATCGTGGGCCGGCACGGCGGCTTTGCGAATCTGGTGCGCGCCCACAAGGGATGGGTGATCCCGCTGCCTGATGGTGTCAATGAAAACAGCGCCGGTCCGCTGTTTTGCGGGGGCATCACGGTTTTCAATCCCATCATTCAAAACAAGATCAGCCCCACCGAGCGGGTTGGCGTGGTGGGCATTGGAGGCCTGGGGCACATGGCCCTTCGGTTTCTGCGAGCCTGGGGGTGCGAGGTAACGGCGTTTTCCACCAGCCCTGACAAAGAAGACGAAGTCCGGCGACTGGGCGCACATCATTTCGTAAACTCCCTCGACACCGGGGCGCTGGCTAAACTGCCCGGACGTTTCAACATGGTCCTGGTGACAACGAACGCCCCCCTGCCGTGGGATGCTTACGTCAACGCATTGAGTCCAAAAGGAAAGCTGCACCTCGCTGGGGCGGCACCCACCATTCAAGCGGCGATATCTCCGCTTCTGGTCGGCCAGAAGTCCATTGGTTCCTCGCCACTCGGAAGTCCCGCCTTGATCGGCACAATGCTGGAGTTCTCGGCCCGGCATAAAGTTGAACCGGTCATTGAGACCTTTCCCATGTCCAAGGTCAACGACGCCATGGAAAAACTACGATCCGGAAAACCCCGCTATCGGCTGGTATTGGAAAACGACTTTTAACTCGAGCATTTCATGAAGTTTTTTCAAACAGTAGTTAATAGTTCAGTCAAACTCACAATGAAAAGGAAAACCATGATCGCATTTGAAATCAATCGCGAAAACAACGTATTGATCGTCGAACCGGCCGGCCGCCTGCAGGCTTCTGATTTCGAAGAACTGGCAAAAGCGGTCGACCCGTACATCGAGGAGGTCGGACAACTGAAAGGGTTGATGATATACACCGAATCGTTTCCCGGATGGCAGGATTTCGGTGCCCTTATCAAACATTTGACCTTTGTAAGGGAACACCACAAAAACATCAGGAGAGTGGCTGCCGTCACTGACAGCAAATTCGTGTCGATTGCCCCGAGCATCGTCGATCATTTTGTCGGTGCTGAGGTAAAACATTTCGAATACCATGACAAAGATACAGCTCTTGCCTGGCTGGTTGCCGAGGAATAACCGTTCAAGTCCCAATCGCGCTAAAAATAAATAAAGTGTTACATATACCGGATACTGATCGGGGTAACCCATGCTTAAACGCATCGCCGAGTATATCGCTTGGCTGGGGTTGGGAGTAATCATTGCTGAAGTGATGCATACATCGGATGCGATAGAACTTCAGATACCGCTGTGGGCCGTTTTCGGTGGAATCACCGGAGTTTACGCTATTCACCTGTGGGCCTCTCAGATGATGCAAAAACGCGCGGAAACTGATGATCGGAGGAGGAGTCACTACCAGCGAATCTATCACTGGGTTATGGGGGTTATATGCCTTTCCCTGCTGGTTCTGATTCCACTGTTATGGTGGGGTGTCATTAAAAACCTGGCGGCTATGGGCGGCTAATCTTTAGAATATACAGCTTCGGTTCGTCGACAAACTCTTCGATTCTAAAACCGTAGGGAGAGAACAACTGTTCAGCCTCGGACTTTCCAGGGAAGTCATCGAGTGGAAACGGTGCGCTTTTTCTGAGTTTATCGATGAACTGCTTTCCCAGGGGGTGGCTGATGACCAGCCGGCCGGCCGGTACCATCATACGGAACAGGTTTTGAAACGCACCGGCCTTATCGGTTATGTTGGGGTAGCATGCATTGATGAACACGATGTTTATGCTCCCATCCGGCAAGCTGAGATCACGGACATCCGACTGGATGGTCTCTACGCCGGAGTAATTTGCGCGCAATCGCTTCAGCATCTCTTCGGAAAGATCACAAGCGAAGATTGACCCGGGACGGTAGTGTTGAATCAGAGGGACCAGAATCCCGGTGCCCGTACCTACGTCCAGTACTACCTCCCCTTCCCGGATGTCCGCCGCGGCAACAATTCTGTCCAACCGTTGGGGGACACCCTCCGGCAGCGGAGGCTCGAACAGATCCACCAGTCCGTCGAACTTTTCCTGCTGGAGCCGGTTGAGCCGTTCAATCTCTTTTTCATCCGGCGTCTTAAAACCCATCGAAACCCACCCGTCAAGAAGGAGCTGGCCGTTAACACCGGCCCTTTGCCCGAAAGCCTGTTCTGCCTTATGTTACCTTATATTCGCAACAAATTGAACCATAACAATGCTCTAATTTTAGGCGATCCTGATGTGGCGGGGTAAGGAAGCATCGCATGGTCATCCGGCCGACCCAAAAAACCGATGTGGACGCCATGTCGCGTATCTATGTACAGACATGGCGCGACACGTATTTAGGTATGTTACCCTATGATTATTTATTCGAAATGTCCGCCCCGCATCATGGGATGACATTCTTGAGTAAGCTCGACACGAATCAGCTGATCAGTTTTGTGGCCGAAGATTCGGGCAGAGTGCTTGGTTTTATTACGGGCGGTTTAGAACGAAACGGCAACGATATCTACCGCGGCGAAATCTATACCCTTTATGTGCTGAAAAATTTTCAACGGCAAGGGATCGGGAAAAAGCTTGTATCCATGCTGGCGAAGCAATTCAATCGGTCCGGTATCTATTCAATGCTGGTTCGAGTTCTCAAACTCAACCCCTATCGGCGGTTTTATATCAAAATAAACGGCACCTATCTCAGAACCGAACACCAGCAGCTTTCCGGTGAGCGACTGGAAGTAAACGTTTACGGCTGGCTGGACATCTCACTATTGAACGACTGAAGATATTATCAGCGAGGTTCCATTTCTCCAAAAAAGTCTTTAGCGAGAGGAGGACCGGATGGTAATTAAGACAAAACGGGCTTACGAGAGCCCAGATGACGATGACGGCTGCAGAATTCTCGTGGACCGGCTCTGGCCCAGGGGGATTTCAAAAGAAAAAGCAAAAATAGAATTCTGGCCCAAAGAGCTGGCGCCATCAAACGAGCTTCGTCGCTGGTATGGGCACGATCCGGAAAAATGGGAGGAATTCAAATCCCGCTACTTTGTAGAGCTGGACGGTTGTCCTGACCTGGTAAAGGAGCTTATGGAATTCGTTTGCAAGGGGAAAGCGACCTTTGTGTACAGCTCGAAGGAGCAGAAATTGAACAACGCTTCGGCCCTTATAGAATACCTGGAATCAATCCCCTGCTGATGTTTCTCATAGTCTGTATGTTGATCCGCCGGTCAATTCAGCGTCTCGGAAAGATATTCCGTAAATCGTTTCCATGATGTCTTGTCCGCATCCTCTCGATACCTGCGCTCTCCAAATACGGTAAACGCATGGGGCGCACCGCCGTAAATAATCATTTCATGTGCAACTCCTCTCGCTTCCAGTTCCTTGGCAAGCCTGGCAAACTGATCCATGGTAATGTTTGCGTCGGCTGTGCCGTGCAGGATCAGCAGTTTTCCGTTTGTCTTCGAGTAGTCCTGCCCTTCCGGTGTGGCCAATCCACCGTGAAACGTCACAAAGCCTTTGAGATCCGCGCCGGAGCGGGCGAATTCGAGCACAGCGGCTCCGCCGAAACAGCATCCCATGGCAACCGCATTGTTGACATCGGCGCCATTGGATTTTGCCGTGTAAAGCGCACCTTGCAACAGGGCACGCATTTTTCTACGGTCCTTGTAGAGTTCGCCGGTGTGCTGCCGTTTGTCTTTAACCTCTGTCGGCCTTACACCAGCCCCAAACAGGTCGGCAGCAAAAACTGCGTATCCCATATCGGCGAGCATATTGGCACGTTTTACTTCATAATCGGTCAGACCATCCCAGTCATGGATCAACAGAACCAAGGGGGCGTTTGCCGAAGGGCTGACATAATAACCTTCGTAAGGTTCTCCATTGACTTTGTAAGAGACCACGTTACCAGTGGCAGAAGCGGTAGATGCAAATGTCAGTATGAGCAGCACTGTAAAATCGATTTCATAAGAGGCCTCCTTAACCGCGGAAGAAAGTGCGGCAGTAACGCAGTTATAGTTTTTCTAATAAATTTCAGAATGTTAGAACATGGCAATGTTAAATCAGAATTTAAGCTATTGCCGAGCACCCGCCTTGCCAATTCCACTGGACCAAGAGAACAGCTAAGAGGTGAGGCGCTCCTTCCGTCTGCTGACCTGGAGACTCCTTTACACGGTGTGTCGACGGTTTTATTTTCCTCAAACCAAAACAGCATGAGATTTAATCCAGGGGCAGTTAAAAAATGAAAACAACGTCAAACATGATCAGTTTCTGCTACTGGCTGCTCGCTGTTCTTACCGTTTCAGCAACGTCTGCAGATGCCAAGGAGCTGCTTTCCGGTCATGCGCTGGTATATGCCCTGCGCCAGGGTGGATACGTCATCTACTTCCGTCACGCGACAACCGACTGGTCACAGGAAGACCAAGTCTCAGTCGAAGGGGATTGGACCAGCTGTGACCCGGACAGAATGCGGCAGCTATCAGATGACGGGCGCACTGTGGCCCGTCGCATCGGCGAGGCCATCCGATCTCTGAAAATTCCCGTGGGACGGGTGCTCTCCAGCGAATACTGCCGTACCCGCGAAACAGCTCAGCTGATGAATATTGGAAGTGTGGAGCCGACACGGACCATCATGAATATGCGGGTGGCGGATATGGTCGGTGGCCCGGAGGCGGTCACACTGCGGGCACAGCAGCATCTGGGAAACCCGCCGAAACCCGGAACCAACACGGTGATCGTGGCCCATGGGAATCTTATGCGAGCGGCCACCGGAGAGTATACGGATGAAGCCGGGGCCGGAGTGTTCATCCCCCTTGGTGCCGGCAAGTTTCGACTTGTAGCGCTGTTGCCCCCCACCACCTGGCAATTGCTCATAGACCAGTTCGGAAAGTAACGATCGTAACAAGGACCTGTAGATGGCCATAAAGGTGAGATAATTGGAGACGGTGCTGGAACGTTGGTTTGATAACTTCGGCGGGGCTGGTGCGTTCTACGTCTGAAACGCTAGACCGAACGGATCAAAACCACTTGCTGTAAATTTTATCGTATTCCCCGCTTCGCTTCATTTCGAGAATTCCCACATCAAAAATTTCCTCATAGGGACTCTGGAAGTTCTGGGGGAACACCACACCGTATTTCTGCTCATCGAACATCTCGCCGACCACTCTGATCGACGGATCATTTTTTGCCTTATACATCAAGGCAGGGGCATCATATACGACGGCATCAACAGCGCCGGATTTAAGGCTTCGGATCAAATCATCCAGCGTTTCGGTCCGCATAATAGTCACGTCGTAATAATGCATAAAGTCTTCACTGGTTGTCCCTTTGATGACACCAACGCGTTTCCCGGAGAGATCCTGAAGCCCTTTTATCTCCCCATGCTCGATTTGACTGACCGTCAACGAAGAAGTCAGGGTTGCCGTGAACGCGGCGAACCAGATGATACCGATAATCATCCAGACAGAAGCAATCAGACGGCCGATAATCTTTCTTGGGCACTTATCGCCGTACCCGACGGTGGTCATGGTGACGACTGCCCACCAGTATGCGTCCACGATTCCCTTCCGGTACTCGGTGGGAAAGCTTTTCGGGTCTTTGTCGCTTTTTTCAAGAAGCCAGATCACATGAGCAACCACTGTGAGCCCGATTGCAAATATCACCAGGGAAAACCCGATCACTTTCGAAATCTTTAGGATCAGACTGTGGACTCGGCTTTCAGGATCTTTTGTCACCGCTACGACCAGGCCCGAATCGAAAAACGGATGTGAAAAATCAACCCGTTTTTCCCTGTCTGCAGTAATGGTAAGACCCGAAAAATTGATATCGCAGTCACCGCTTTCAACGGCTTTCAGGACCTCCTGCACCGAATTGTAGTAGACAAACTCCGGTATTAGTCCATTCCGCTCACAGATCGCTTTTGCCATGTCGATGCAAAAGCCTCTCTCGTCCTTGAATACAAAAGGCGGAAATTCTTTTACGGCGATTCTGATGGAACCAAGAGGGACCTGCGCAAACAAGGGAGAACCTATGAGAACCATTATAGAGATCAACAGCGCTATTGTTTTCATTGTAAGGCCTCTCCTTTGTCTGGTGCTGCTGAAAGTGGACCTTCTCTTGAGGGCTGAAACGATGCTGGCAAGTGCCTGAATATTTTTTCGTAGCCTGATAAGCGTTATCTGTCAAATGTTCAGATCAGATCTGAGAACCGAACGGATGCGCGCCTCCGATCTTCCCCCTTCGACCTGTTAGATCCCCTCTTCGTGGGGGCCGACTTTGGCGGCATTTATCGGAGTAGAGAAAATCACCCCAGGGCATTGGTATCCTATTTTTTAAACCTCTACGGCATCACAGGCAAAGCGGTGTCGATTTCGGTGAGGATATGGGGATTCTTCCTGAAGGCAACGGAGCACAGAGGTCCTAGGGGGAATGGGTTTTGGCTCATAGGTGAGATATATGGAGAAAAATGGGATGTACACGGATTATGTGTACGGAGCGTCATCCAGGATCGTTCACCCATCCTGAACCACCCGCATCCATGCGCATCGCCATTCTTTCCGGGTCTTTTCTAACTCGATCCGGCAATCGGGCTAATGTCGTAGACCCGTCGCCGTTGCTTCCGCTTCCCCCGCCAGGGTTTGTGAGATCCAGCCCGGAGCTGTCCGGCTGCTGCCCGTCGTGGGGGACGGGAGTTCCGCGATGTTCCAAAAGGCGGTGACGCGTCGTAGTTAAATCCTTCTAACGTGCGGCGCTCGATCGGGGTCCCGATAGCCCGATCGATGGCTTTCACCTGTTTCGTGTCCTCTCCGGTGACCAGGGTGAAGGCCTCCCCGGTGTTGGCCGCCCGCCCCGTTCTACCGATTCGATGGATATACGCTTCCGGGGTAGACGGTACATCGTAGTTGATGACATGGGATACCTTGCGAACATCAATGCCCCGCGCGGCGATGTCGGTGGCCACCAGAATCTTAAAGGTGCCGTTTCGAAACCCGTCCAGTGCAGCCTTTCGACGCCTCTGGGAGAGATTCCCCTGAAGAGTTGCCGATCTGAAACCTTTCCTGGCCAGTTTCTCTCCCAGCCGTTTTGCACGATGCTTTGTGCGAGTAAACACCAGGACCGAGTCAGTCTGTGTTCGGTACAGGAGTTTCATCAACAGAGGTGTTTTCAGGTGGGCAGCGACGGGATAGAGTGCATGGCTAACAGTTTCCGCTGGGGCGGTATGTCCCACCTCGACTATGGCCGGCTGATGCAACATCTCCTTTGCCAGCCCCTTGATCTGGGAAGGCATGGTTGCTGAGAAGAGCAGGTTCTGCCGCTTTTTGGGCAGATGTTTCAAAATTCTCCGGATGTCGGGCAAAAATCCCATGTCGAACATTTGGTCCGCCTCGTCCAGAACCAGTATCTCGATTCCGGAAAGATCGATGGTACTCCGCCCGATATGATCCAGAAGCCGGCCAGGACAGGCGACAATGATATCCACTCCCCGTTTAAGTTTCTGCAACTGAGGGTTGAATCCAACCCCGCCATAAATGGTGACTGTTTTAACCCCTGTTTTTCTGCCCAGTGCCCGGATGGCCTGGTCGATTTGCTCGACCAGTTCACGCGTGGGGGCAACTATCAGGGCGGCCGGACACCAGCGAGGTTGTCTCACGAGACGGTCCAGGATCGGCAGGGCAAACGCAGCGGTCTTCCCGGTACCGGTCTGGGCCAGACCCATAACGTCTCTATGGTGCATGACCGGCGGAATGGCCTGAAATTGGATAGGAGTCGGTAAGGCAAAACCCGCCGCACACACACCCTCTGTAACGGCGGGATGAAGATTAAATACTTCGAAATTCATTAATTCCTTCTTTCCGTGTTCCATAAAAAAAGCCCCGGATTCATTCCGGAGCTCACGATATTTTCGATTTCATCCAGGAACACTGTACTAGCAGGAAGCTAACAGTCTGAGCATCTGCTGTAAAGCTTTATTTGATCACAAACTGTCGATCGGAATCGTTGTGGCCAAATTCCCTCGTGTGATTTGTGCGGATGGGTTTCATGATGAACATATACCAAGGGCATCTTTTCTATGTGAAAGATGCCCTTGTCTGTTTTCAAGACTGGATTGAATACCGACCTTTGTCAAGATAGGCCTTGGAATTTACGTGCGGCACAGTTCTTTATTCTTCAGCATAACCCTCAATCTGGGCTCGATCGTCAAAAATAATTTCAGAATCCAGATCGGCGTTGCCATCGATCAAGCCGGCCACTTTTTCGGCGATCATGGTCGCGCAGGATCCAACAGGATAGAAATCTTCGGTTCGGAGAGCTGAAATCAATGCCTTCGGCCCTTCTTTGTTGGCAGCACGGATTAGATCGCCATCGAAAGACACCTCGTAAATTAGCGAATAATCCCGTTCAACACTTGGGTAGAAATCACGCTTACGTGATTTTGTCTCCAGAACTGCATACTCTTTAATGGAAAGACGGCCTGTCTGATCATCCATATTGATACTGTATCGTTGTAGCATATTAGACTCCTACCTGCTGGGTGAGCTGCTTCAGCAGTTCCACTTAGATTGGTTATGGCCTGATTGAAGAATGAATTATTCAGCGGAAGTCCAAAACGTCATCATCGGAAGAATATCCAAGCCAGGTGAGGAGAAATCGACGGGCTGAATGAAATCCAATTCAAATAAAGTCCCCACGCATAACTATACGAATTTTACGATTTTTACAACAGCTACCTTATACTGAGTTGGCAAAAGTTCCACCCCGGACCGTCTAGCGCCGCTATCCGCCGATCCATAACGATCGCATCGAGATAGATCCCAGGGTGACTTTTTCACAGAAAAAGAAGAGATTTTCGGCGTCTTCCCGAAGCGCCAGTACATACAGCAGCGGCAGGAAATGTTCATTGGTGGGTATGGCCAGACGGGAATCTTCGCCCAGTTGCTCATAACCGACCAAGGCCTGGTGATCGCCGTCAAAAATGAGAGAGGCCAGTTTGGTGTCGAACTCCTGCGCCCATTCAAAGGCGGTGTCTTCCCAGACCATGCGTCTCAGGTTGTGCACCATGTTTCCGCTTCCCATGACAAGAACTCCCTGGCTCCGCAAATACCTTAACTTCCGCCCCAGTTGATAATGAGAATCGGGCGGCCGGTCGAAATCGAGACTCAACTGCAAGACAGGGATATCTGCTTCAGGAAACATACGCCTTAATACCGACCAGGCTCCGTGATCCAGTCCCCAGCCAAAGTCGAGGTGCAGCACCGTATCCGAGACAGCCTGTTTAATGCCGCGGGCCAGATCCGGTGCACCGGGGGCTGCATACTGCACTTCATAAAGCGGTTTGGGAAACCCGGTAAAATCATAGATGGTGGACGGCGCATCCATGGCCGTAATCCGGGTACCGGTCGTCTCCCAGTGCGCGGAGATGCAAAGTATAGCCCGGGGTCGGGGTAATTTCTTCCCGACAGACGCCCAGGCCTGGCTGAACTCATTGTCTTCAATGGCATTCATCGGACTGCCGTGACCTACAAACAGGGCGGGCATGTTGTCTGTCATGAGAGTATCTCCGTTCTTCATATCCCGTTTTCTCTGTGATACCTGCTCCCGAAATATCCTACATCGTCAGGATAACCACCTTTATCCCTCCTGCAAATCATGCCCATCGTCGTTTTGACATGATGCTCCGGAAGATTAAGTTTAGCGGAAATCGTAGACGCCCACCGTTATATGGAATCCAACCAGCAGATCGGGAAGATCGTGGTAACGGTCTGAGAAGAAGCGCCCGCTTTGACTTACATCCAAATTCGATCCAGCCAAAGGACATTTCGCCTCACTGACCGTCACGCACGCGCAACAGAACGAGATATACCGAAAGCCAGGCCCACTAAAAAACATATTTTGTCTATATATCACCGCTTCATATTTCCACAACTTATAAACAATAACTTGACATGGATTTCCAGGTTCTTACTCCCAGCGTGTTTGGGGATGCCCCTGCCACCTTGAACGTTACCGTTCGGACACGGCAGGTAAGCGCCTGCCTTGTCCGTCAATTGATTTGCGTAGTTTTCTTCCTGATGGGCCCCGGTAATTTATGGGCTGGCGGCCTCTAGCGCCTGGGCACGGTCCGACTTTATACTTCCCTGCTGAATGGAATACCAGTCGATATTCCGGGTCAGATACATGATGACCGCCAAAACCAGAAATAATCCGATACTCCCCATCAACAGGGCGTAGTCCTCGAGTTGAAGTAGAATATAGAGATAGGCGTAAAGGGTGATCAGAATACCGCCCACCATCAGGGTCACTATCCGATTCTTCAGAATTGCTTTTGAGTATCCGGTAATCAGACCGATCACACCGCCGGCGGATATCAGGTAAGCTGCACCGAAACTGATCTGCTCGGATATGGACAGCAACAGGGTATAGAAAATAATGATGGCCAGACCGATTAACAGGTACTGGACAGGGTGGACCCGTAACCGGTGCATCACTTCCGTGATGAAAAACGCAAGGAAGGTAAACACGATGAACATCAGGGCATACTTCGCGGTTCTCATGGATTTCTGATAAATGTCCACCGGACTGAACAGCTTGACTCCGAATGTGGATTTGGACAAGTCGTGATCGCTGCCTTTCCAGAACTGTGGATAATTCCGGTTCAAGTGGAGAACTTTCCATCTGGCATAGAATCCCTCCTCGTTCATCGTCCGTTCCACGGGGAGAAAGTCGCCGTCGAAGCTGGGGTCTTGCCAGTCGGATTGGGCGGTGACGGTCGTCACTTTACCCACCGGGGTAAAATGGATCTGCCGGCTGCCGTTGAGATTCAGGGCAAAGTGGAACGGGTACGATTCCCGTGTGGCATCCAGGTGGATACCGGCGCTGACGCCGGAATCGATCACATCGGTTGTTTCCACGCCGGGTTCCATGGAAAGGCTTGTCCCATCAAATGTCGCGTCGATCCGTTCTTTAATCCCCCGCATGTCCGAGATACCAAAGGAAATCAAGGCGCCTGCCCACATGATGTTTTCAGGTGGAATGCGCAGGTCATCTATGGGAACCCGTGGAAAGCTGCCATCTATGGAAAGGGTCGAGTTGTAGAGAACGGCTTCGTAGATACCCCGGTAGCGGATCTCTGGGGTAATATAGCTTTTGATATCGACAGCGTCCGGCAGAATGTGAATGTATCGGGTTACCGTGGTGGGTTCGCCGTCTTTTCTCTCCAGGTATTTGAAATAGGGTATAGAAATGACCGGGCCGGTGATGGTTTGGGCCCTGCCCCATTTGTAGCTGATCTCATTGATCACCCGGTGCTTCCGGTTTTTGCGCTCATGGATCAGCGAGGTGACCATCGACGTGGGAATCAGCAGCACCAGAATCAATGTGCAGATGATGAAAAGTTTGAAGGTAGCGGAACGCCCGATTTTCTTTGATGTTTCCTTGATTGCATCAGCAGCATTCATAGTGTCCTCCTTTTAGGCAGATGTTGCCTCTGCTGGAAGACAGTATGCCCTGACAATTTGAATCAATTTTGAATTAAATGTGAACTTACTGTGAATTTTTTTCTTGCAGAAAAATATGAATTTTATTTCAAACAGTTGATATCATTATATATTTATTTATGATCCAAAATCTGCAACTCAAATCGTATAGTTCTCCACTCTGCACATAAATCATCCTGAAACCCGACACCTGACACCTGCTACCCAGTATTCAGCATCCAGCCTCCTGCATCCAGAATCCAGCATCCAGTATCCAGCATCCAGTATCCGTCCTCTATTCGGCGAGAATCTCAGGATAGGTATACAGGTACAGTAAAGATCGCCCTCACCCCATTTGAAGACCGATTTTCAAGATACACGGTGCCGTTGTGAAGTTCGGCTATTTTCCTCACGAAATTCAGACCCAGACCGGTACTTTTCTCGTCGCTGGCAGGCCGTCGGATAGAAAAAAATTTTTCAAAAATTCTCCCCATCGCAAAATCGGGGATTCCCGGCCCCCGGTCCTCGACCACGAGGGTGATCTGCCCCTCTTTCCTGGTGAGTAAAATCGATAGTTGCCCATGATCCGGACTGAAATCCACAGCATTTTGAATCAAATTGGACATCGCCTGCTCGATCAACAATGGATCACCATTGATGTGGGCATCCTCTTCTGCTTGGGCAACCAGTTCCAGGTGTTTCTGTTCGATAACCGCTTTAGAACGCTCGATCACCCCTTGAAGAATCTTGTTGATATGGATGGTTTCAGATGTTTCGAGATCGTTCATACTTTCCAGCGAGGATAGATGAAGCATCCGGTCCACAAGTTCCCGGATTCGTTCCGTCTCGCTCCGGATGTTCTTCAGGAACTGGGATCTCTGCTCTCTCGACATATCTTCTTCGAGAAGTTCTGCGGCACCCTGTATGGCGGAAATCGGGCTTTTAATCTCATGGGTCAGGGTTTGTATGTAGTTCTCCACATACTTTTTGCCTTCCAATGCATCGCGCATTTTTTCGAACGCCCGTCCCATGTCTCCAATTTCACTCCGGTCAAGCTTCGGGAGAATGGCCTTTTTCCCCTGCCGGACGTCATCGGCATAGCGGGTAAGCTGTTTGATGGGCCTGAACATGAAGAACATGAGAGCGGTGCTCAACAGCACCACACACAGCCCGGCGAGCAGGCTTTTGCGGACCACCTTCGCCTTGGCGATTTCCAGGAAGTAGTTGATATTGGTAGTAGGCTTGCATACGGTCAACACACCGGCAACGGTATTGTTCACCGTAATCGGAGCCGCTACGTAGAGCGTGGTGGATGCCGGATTTTTCGGGTCATCGTGAGTGGAGCGGGCGCCGTATTTTCCATTGAGCGTAAGATGCACGTCACGCCACCTGGAATAGTCGGCGCCGATGGTGGCATCTCCCCGGGAATCGAAGATAACGATCCCTTTGTCATCGGTGACATAGACGCGCATATCCACATCGGTTTTGGTGACCTGGTGTATTTGCGCAGAAAACCGGGAGGCATTGACCCTTTCAAAGATACGGCGTAATCGGTCCGTTGAAAGAATCCCGGCTTCCAACTCCTGGGAGGCCATGGTGGCCAGGATACGGGCCTGATCCACTAAAGCATCCTCGACCCCTTCAAGATAGCGATACCGGATATCGCCCACGAATCCCCGGGTCAGGAAGTAGAACGCACAGACGAAAATCAGCAAAAAACAAACCAGGATGCGGATACCCAGCTTCATAGGTTTTCTTTCAATGAATATCCAACGCTTCGGTGGGTAACGATGGGGTCCAGGTCCGATCGGATGACTTTCAGTTTTTTCCGTATGTTTTTAATGTGCGCGTCCACCGTTCGATCCATGCTCATCTCGGGGTCATCCCAGACAAGCTCCATCAGGTTATCTCTGGAGAAAATCCTTCCGGGTCGACCGATGAACAGTTTCAGGATCTTGTATTCATATCGGGACAGTTCCACCCGCTCGTTGCAATAGAAAATCTGCCGTTTCTCCTCATTGGCGCGAAACAACGAGCGATCCATCTGTTCCACCTCTTCGTCCACCGGCGCAAGGGCCGTCCGCCGAAGGACCGCCTTGACTCTGGCAGACAACTCCCTTGGGCTGAAGGGTTTTACCATGTAGTCATCAGCGCCGATTTCCAGGCCGACCACACGATCCACTTCATCGGCGCGGGCGGTAAGAAATATTACCGGAACCTCGTGGTGTTCTCGTATCGCCTTGCACAGTTCCAGGCCGTTGATATCCGGCAGACCGATATCGAGTACCATCAGGTGCACCGACTGTTCTCTCAGCACCTCGAGCACCCGGGCCCCTACCGGGTGCCAGATGGTCTCAAATCCTTCCGTTTCAAGAGCGAACTTAATGTTGTCCGCGATGGCCGATTCGTCTTCGACGATCAGGATGGTCTGTTGCGTCATGTTGCTATAATATCATATATCCGGGGTATAAAAAATGAATCGGGCAAGGAACCGCGCCCAGGCCGACAAAGTTAGGAGATACAATTAGAAAATTGGTTTCGTGCAAATGCCATGCGTGCCGGTGGGAACCGTGATTTAACCCTTAAGATTTTTACTGACCACAACCACCTGTTCCTGAAAGATCCAAACGGCAGCATCAGCGGATATGAAAAACTGTTATGGCATACCAACAAACTGCCAGATGCCGTGCTAAGCACGATTACCGGATGGCTGTCGGAACAACTTGCCGAGAAATAAATGAACGGCAGCTTGCACCCTATATATAGCGGCAGAGCAATTAATCAATTTGATGGCGCATCCACACATTCGGATCGTTATAAATCCCGATGTCGTCTTCGACATTGATGACGACCGGTTGGAGCGCACCGTCGACGATATACTGACCGGATTCCGGGAACACCATTCCCGTCCAGGTCTGCCATTCTTCTATGGTGCCTTTCACCGTGAGGGTGCTGTCCACACAGGTCAGTATGCTGGCTCCCAGGCGCTGATGGGTTCTCAGCCAGGGATCCACGTATAGCCCATCATCCCTGCGCCAGTCGGCATAACTGGAAATGCTCTGCAGCGGGTAGCGGGGTTTCCAGGTCGGTCGAACCGGGACGAGTAAATCCTGAAACGCGTGTTTCCGGGCAAGCTGTTTCATCCGGGTCAGGACTTCGGCACTCAAATGTTGACCCCGGAACCGGCCGTCGACCAGTGCTGCCACAGCGATCAGGGCGTTCGGTGACTTGCCGTTCATCCTCAGACCTTCGGCAATGATTGTTTCGATGGTGTCCGGAAGGTCCTCTATTCTACCGCTCCAGTTGGCCGGTATGGTGTACCCGGCACCGGCCAGCTGATCATCTGCATCAATCAACAAAATCACAAAGTCGGGCAGCTCATCATAAATCCTGTCCCAGCTCGGCATGTGCCCATGACACAGGAATTCGGGCCAGGATCGCCTGTTGAGCGCCTTCACCGCTTCAACAAAATGTGGGTAGTGTTCAAGCGTATGTGCACGAATCGGCATGAGTTGTTTCCACCGGTATCAAGTATCAAGAATCCAGTATCCAGATGGGACATCTGTGTTTATCTTCTGTTCGAGTAGATTATAGCCTACGAGTTAATGAACTCATGAAATTCCTGCAACGATTGCCGGCAACACCTTTCCGGCCGCTTCCCGGATGAGCACGTCGCACATGTCGTCACAGGGCGTTTCAGAGAGATTGACGATGGCGAGAAAGGAACCGTTGTTTTTGGCGTAGTAGGGCATGTGGGCGGCGGGCTGTACTAGTAGCGTGGAGCCCACAACCATAAAAAAATCGCAGGTGCTGGACAGACGCTGCCCCCGTTCGACTTCGGCGACCGGCATGGACTGGCCGAATGAAATGGTGTCCGGCTTCAAGAATCCTCCGCAGGCACACTCCGGTGCGGTATCTCCGACTTGCAAGCGGTTCCATACATCGTCAGTTGGAGTCAACTCCTTGCAATGCATACAACGGATGCGCGTGGTGTTGCCATGCAGTTCAATGATATCTTCCTCTGGGACGCCCGACCCATGGTGAAGGCCGTCGACATTCTGAGTGATAATGGCATCGAGAAGACCCAGGTCGAACAGTTTGGCTACCGCCAAGTGGGCCGCATTGGGCTTGGCCTTGAGAAGACCTCCGTAAAGTTCCACCCAGCGTCGCCAGTACTCCTCGCGGGAGTCTCTGGAGGACATGAATTCGTCAAAATATACCGGCCGGAATTTGTCCCAGATGCCCCCTTTGCTGCGGTAGTCGGGGATTCCGCTCTCGGTGGATATGCCCGCACCGGTGAACACAACGTTTTTTCCGCCTTCATTGATCTTCGCTGCTATCTTTTCAATTTTCTTTTCCATATTAAAATCACTTTCGAATTAATAGACGGTCATCTGTCCAACCGATATTTCTCGATCGGCCAACTTCCAGGCCCAACGTCCTCCGTTAGTACATGCCGCCGCATGGCCATGTCGGTCAGGGCATACCCCCAGTTGATCAGCAATCCCTGTTCCCTTTCGTTAAACCGGTTCAAGCGGGTCCGAACAAACTGTAGCTTTCGCGTCGTGTCATTGTCGTTTACCATGGGGACCAGTTTTTCAGGTCCATCCTTCGGTAAGTAATCGTCGATGTCGGTAGAAATTCCCCAGTAGGTTCCGCTGCGAGCATTATCATTGATAAAATCGTCGATGAGCCACCGTTTTCTGAGGGCTCTGGTCTGGTTGACCGTGATACTCAAAACCCGGAGAATTTTTTTGATCTGGCTCAGCCTCAGCCATCTTGGATTCATGACGACTTTGAATGGGGAACCTGCATCACTGACCAGAACCGTATTATACCGTCTCCAAACGGCCTCCAGTCCAAGGTTGTCATACACCCCTCCATCGGAGAGATAAACTTCCTGCCGCAACTTTTCATGCTTGTACAAGTCGGAGTAATCGGTCTCTGCCCATTGGGAAGGATCGGTTTTGAGGATGATGGGTGTAAATACCGGTGGAAACGCACAGGAAGCCGCCACAGCCGTCGCCAGCGGCAATCTTGGCTGATAAATCCGTCCGATCTTATAGTCGCCCATGAAATACCTGGACAATCGAAAGCTGACGCCGCTCTGCAGGTTGGTCGCATAGATAATGAACCAGGGGGTGCCCTTTTCCCCCGGCAAATCCTGGAGTGTGGCCCCTTGAAAAAGGTCTTCATATTTTTCAGCGAGCTTGCTTCCCGGATGTTTCGTCAGGGAAAACCATCCACCCAGGGCGGCCGGCAGGTCGACGGTTTTAGAGCAAAACTTGGTCAGAGGACGGACCACTTCTTCTTCAAAATTCACCGCAACGCCGTTGACGAAGTTAAGGGAGTTCCATTTCAGGCCGATGAATCCGTTGGTCAGTGAGCCCCCGGAGACACTGCAGATCCGTGTTAACTTGCTTAAATAACCTAACTCATTGAGGCGCCAGAAAGATCCCAGATGAAAGAGGGTTGCCCGGAATCCACCGCCCGAGACGGCCATCCCGATGGGTTCTTGAGGTCCTTTGCTCTTGTCACTATTATTATTTTCTTCAGCCATGGCTCCTCCTTTATTCTTTTTTAAACTAAGAAGGCTAAACCACCGAATATAGTGTTTTCATCATATATGGCCGGAATTCATTCTACCAAGGCATAGGCCCGAGCTTTTATCTTTAAATTCTTTCAGCCTGAAATCATTCCAATATCAAGTATCCAGCCTGCCGGGTCGTAGCTCCGAAGGAGCGAAGCCCGGTATCCAGAATCAAGCACCCAGCCCACCAAAGGCGGGCAAGTATCAAGCATCCAGAAAGTCCAGCATCGCTTGGTCTCTTACCCCATTAGGTTGGAAGATAATCGAGTAGTGGTTGGTCCCCAGAATATCGATGTATCTGGCATCAGGAATTTCCTTCAGCATCCGGTCCACAGCTTCCTGAGGCAGCAGGATATCGTCCTGTGCCAGCATCCCTTCTGTAGCCCGAAGGATCAACACCGGACAGGCTATGTCCCGATACAGTTGAGCCACATCAACGTCCTTCATGTTGAGACTCTCCTCCGCGATATGCTCGGGCTGAACCCGCGAGCCTACGCCGCCGTCCACCGATTCCACTTCGTATCGGAAATAGGTTTCCAAATTTGGAGACCAGGGCTGGAGAAAAGGGGCTTTTTTCAGGAGATCGATGTAGGCTTCAAATGAAGGGAAAATCTTGCCCAGGCGGTCCAGGGCCGGTTTGATTCCAGCGAAAACACGGATCATCTGCTCCTTCGACAGCTTCCCAGCCCCATCCAGTAAAACCATCCGGTCAACCCGGTCCGGATGGCGGGCTCCCAGGGCCAGTGCGATAGAGGCACCCAGGGAATGGCCGACGGGGATGACGGTCTCAAGCCCCAGGTCGTCCATCAGGCGGATAATATCCCGGCAGTGTTGGTCAATGGAGTACCCGGTCTCGGGTCGCCCTGAATGGCCTCTACCCCGCAGGTCCATGGCGATGACCCGGTGCTTTTGGGACATTGTCCCGGCAATCAGATCCCAGCACCGGCAATTGGCCGTCAGGCCATGAATGCAAAGCAGCGTCTTCCCAGGGCCTTCCCAAATCGCCACTTGAAGTTCAACGCCATCTCCCCGAGCCTTTCTCATGATCGGTTCGGCCATCCGGATGCCCCCTTTAGATTAACTACCAGACGCGATGTTGAAGTGATTTACAGATAAAACCTATCTCAAAAATGTGGATCAGGGTTCATGGCCCCGCCTACCAGCGGGATTTCACATCCTGTTGTATTTAAATTGTGTTCAACAAGACACGAAGGACCTAAATTAGATAGGTATTCTAGCTTACGGGCAAACCGGCAAACCGGCAAACCGGCGAACCGTATTTACAGTGAGTATTTCTCGCCGATCCGTAATCCCGCCGCCGGCGGGACCATGGGCCCTTAGACGCGATTTTGAGATAGGTTTTATTTTAAAAGTGCACTCTGCACAATACCTATTCCTGTAACTACCTGGATGGCTACTAGAATCAAAAGAAGGGTATTGTTTACCATTTGGACAACGGGCAGCACGTTTGACTGATTTCGGTGTTTATCCATTTGCGTACCTGTTGCCCAGGTGATGCATAGAAGCACGAGAATAGCCATACCTACTTGAAAATGAAGACTCCCCGGGAAGATTTTTCCATAGGTGATGTATGTAACGGCCGTCCCCCCAATAGCACCGAGCGCAAATATGCCCACCAATAGTTTGCCGAGCATAACATGACGATTCCATTTGAAAACGGTTTTTTTACCAAGATACCGAGAACTGAATCGCGCCATGCCCAGCCAGAGAACATAGAGCACTAGGATGGTGGTTAGGGCCTGAATTATGGGATGAATCCAGAGAAGCATAGTACCTCCTCGTGGTTTTTTAAGATGTTGATAAACAGAAACATGGGGATCACTGAACACAAGTTAGTGCCCAAGGATGTGAATGTGAAGGTCTATTCGAGGAGATCTTTATAGGATAATAATAGTGCTTTTAAAACCCAATGTCCTGGTTGATCAGTATAACCTCTATTCTTCCCATGGGTGGGCAAATATTGCAGATCCTGTCCAGACTTTTACAATCCAGACTTCAGTCCCAGTTTTTTCAACCCGCCACGGGCGGATAAACCCTGGTCGCCTATGGCGCCGCCAAAGGCGGGTAAACTTTCAACTTCAGGCGTTTCGTTCTTTACAATCCAAAATCCAAAATCTAAAATCCAAAATCGAGTTATCCCGCATATCTCCGCAAAAGCTCGTAAATCGCATTGGTTCCGAAATGGATGGCGTCGACCGGAATGCGCTCGTTTGCGCCGTGGATGGTTTTAAAAAAACTGAAACCCGGGGGAAGTTTCATCGGTGTGAAGCCATAGGATTGAATGCCGAGCCGCGCGAATATCCTCCCGTCGGTTATGGCCGGCACCAGCAACGGCATCGGAACGGCCCCCGGATCAGCCTCCTGGAGGATATCGGCCAGCATGGGAAAAAGGGCGGTGTCCGATTCCTCTGGGGAGGATTCATACCGGATCACCTCCAGATCGATCCCCCCTCCGATCACCTGGCGCAATTCATCCATCATCTGCTCCGGCGTAAACCCCGGCAGCAGACGGCCGTCAAGCTGAACGGTCACACGATCCGGAATAACGTTTCCCTTCTCTCCGCCGCGGATGATGGTGGCGTTCACGGTATTGTGCAGCAGGGGATCCATGTACTGGCTGAAATCGCCGAGGCGGTCGATAATAAAATCGGTAAACAGGGGATGGAGCAACAATCGGAAAATCAGCCCTTTTGGGAAAGGCAGGTGTCTGGCAAACGTGGTGATCATCTCACGGGTTACCGATGTCACGTGAACCGGAAGGCGTTTTCGATCAAGTGTACGCAAAAGCTCTCCGGTCTTGGCCATGGCCCCGCCGCGCATGGGTCTTGCTCCGTGGCCGGCCGGGCCATGGACCGTAGCCCTTAGCCAGCAGACCTGCTTTTCGGAGATCTGTATCGGGTAGAATTGCTTGCCGCCCGCATGGGCGGTGTAGCCGCCGAACTCCCCAATGGCATACCGCACGCCGTCGAACAGCTCGGGATGCTGATCCACCATGTACCGGGCGCCGAATTTGCTCCCGTGTTCTTCATCACTCAGAAGGAGTAGAATGACATCACCGTTTGGGGCCATTCCCTCCTGCTTTGCACGAACCAGGGAAGACAGCATCATGGCGACGCCGCTTTTCATATCGAGCGCGCCGCGCCCCCAGAGATACCCCTCTTCGATAATTCCCTCAAACGGTGACTTTGCCCAAGTCTGGTCTGTCGCCGGGACCACGTCCACATGCCCGTAGAACATCAACGGCGGGGCATTCCCGCGCCCTTTCAGGCGTGACATGAGATTGGGTCGGTCCGGGGACTTTGAATAAATCGCGGTTTCGAATCCCGCGTCGGTGAGCAGGCGGTCAATGTAAGCGATACACTCGGCCTCGTTCCCGGGAGGATTGCTGGTGTCGAAGCGGATCAGGTGCCGGGCCAGTTCCACAGGATTTTCAACAACAGATGTCGAGTTTCGGACGGTCGCGTCCACTGCGGCTCCTCGTCACTCAGGGTATGGGACATCTTCTATTTCAGACTCGCTTTTAGACCGGTGATCAATTCCCTCACATCCTTGGGTGGCGGTGGAAATCCCGGTTTAGGCTCCATGACAATGGCCTCTTCGGGGCATCCGGTTGCGCAAACGGCGCAGCCGAAACATCTGTCCAGATCGACGCTGGGAACTTCATTTTCACCAAGTGTTAAGGCTTCAGGAGGGCAACGATCAATACAGGTTTCGCATGCAACGCATTTTTCCGGGTCGAATTTGGGTTGGTATCCGGAATTAAAGACCCACCCGGGCTTTGGTTGCTTCAGCACCTGGGTGACCACTTCGCAATGCCAGCGATCGCAGTTGCATAAAAATTCGATGTTTTCAGCGGTGTTTCGGCTCATGTGGATCAGTCCGGCGTCTTCAGACCGATCCAATATCGCCATGGCTTCCTCCTTGGTGACCTTTTTCCCACCGAGGCGTTCCATGATGTAATCTGCAGTGTGACCGAACCACATGCAGACGTTCATGGGCATTTCGTGGGTGTCCTCGCCACGCAGCCTGGCGGCATGCCGGCAGTAGCATGTCCCGACGCCGATGGAATCGTTCTTCTGGATATAAGTGGCCACCTGGTCGTAGGTATGGATCTGATTACCGACCTCGATGGTTTTATCAACGGGAATGACCCGGGTTACGGGAAATTTGATTTTTTCCACGCCCTTGGCCGATATGTAGGCCGTTTTGTACTCCTCTATCAGCCAGGCCACCTTGCGATCGCGTTCCGAATCGCGCCCGGAAAGAAACTGGTACTCCATGATCCCGGGCATAAACGGCAATCCCTGGTAAACACGTTCACCGTCTTTCACGAAGGTGGCACAAAGCCCCTTATCGGCCATGCCTTCGAGAATTGCGGATAGCTCCTTTGGATCAAGGGGTGATCTCTGGGAAATTTGTTCGAGGGTATCCGGTCTTTTGCTGAGGATATTGTTCACCGCTGCTTCTTCGGGCGTGAATAATTCTTTCACCAGGTCAAAAAATTCGGGAATGTCCAGCCCGGCATACGGCCCACGGCGTGACTTCATGACCTTCAGCAGTTCCTCATAAACCGATGGCTCCATCCGACACCTCCTTTAAACGGTTTCTGTTCATTTATATTCTTTCCTCTGATTTTGGAAGGATAAATTCCTCTGTAGCTCCGTTTCAGAAAGGACGAGCTTGATAAATTATGTTCCCTTTAATTCAGAATGAAACAGGCAGGAACGCATGTCCCTGCCTGTCAGCCTACCGAATACCGGTTTAATTACGTGCTGATCTTAATCATCGTCCCCATCGTCGTCTCTATCATCGTCGTCGTCATCGTCATCATCATGGTCGTGGTGCGACGGCTTCAGCCAGATGATGAGCTTAGTGGCCCTTCTGATTTTCTTACGGCTGAACAGTAACGGGATCGCCTCATCATGTAACCATGGCTGAAACAGATCCTTGTAATGATGGCTATTTGGATCCCCTGACTGCCCCGGAGTATTCATGGCGATGGATTTGTCCCATTTTCCGACATCGACAACCATGCGCCAGGAGGCCCCGGCAAACACGCCGAAAAGGTCGAAGGCCCCGACGTGAAATGTCGCATTGACGGTGTCCCCGCTGCCTCCCTTAGGACTAGGTGGCCCGACATCAAGCAGTTCGCGATCTTCCTCGCTCACAACGCCGGATAGCGCATGAGCGAAATATGCCATGTGTAAATCGCCCCACGTTTGGATGTTATTGCTTTCTAGATAATCCAGCGCCCCTTCCAGGCTGAAGAGCAGAATCTGGTCTCGGGTTTCCTCTGGATCTGGACCAAACCGGTCATCCGGATTCTCGAGCAGATCCAGCATCACTTGTGGGTCGCCCCAACCCAGAAATGATGCCATATATCCCCACGCCGGAGGCGGGGCAAGCCTGAATATCAGATCTCTTCGCAAGTATTGATGCCACCAGACCTCGAACAAGGCAGCCGCCTTCGACTCGGCGGACAGGACAAAATCCCAGGTCCTCAGCCGATTAAGTGCCTCCTGTAGAGTCGGATCCCCGGAGCTGAGCCCTGTCAACAAGGCGACCACCCGTCGAGCCGGAATGGACTGAAAGTCGCCCTGTAAGAGAAGTGAATCATTCACGGTCGCCTCCGATGCACTGGAAAGAACCTCTGCGATCCTCTGATACCTGGAGGGGTCCATCCACTCAAATCCGAGCTTGACCTCTTCATATGGATAATCATCCGGAAGGTTCATTTCGTTTGCCGTCGCAATCCAACCTCTGCCCGGGTTGTACTCCACCGGAAGTTCGTCCATATCCCGAAATCCCGCCCACTCATATTGCCCATCGCCGGGCACCGGGAATAGGCCATCCCAGTTGGGTCGGATCGGCGTTTTCCCACCCGGTTTCCAACCGATATTGCCATGAATATCGGCATATACCTGATTCTCGGAAGGCGACCCCCATCTCTTCATGGCTGCCAGAAATTCTTCCCAGTTTTGAGCTCTCATGTAGTCGATACTGCCGAAGTAAGGCGCCATGCCCGGCTCGAGCCATGCGGCACGAACGGCAAATGCAACATTACTGGAGGGGTCTTCATAAATTACCGGGCCATGACGGGTGAACTTGAGCTCGACATCAACAGACGCATTTCCATCCACGGGAATCGTCTCGTGAATCACCGTCATGGATTCCCATCCACCTTTATATTTGTACTCGTTGGGGTTTGCCGGATTGGTTGTATAGACATAGAGATCCTCTTGATCGATTGAAAAAATCGTCAAACCAAACGCAATACGCTCGTTGTGCCCGATGGAAATCCCCGGCAAAAAAGGTTCCCCGGCGCCGATCACATTCAATCCCGGAGCTTTCAGGTGGGCAATGTACCTTAACGAAGGAACGGAGTGTAGCCGGTGGGGATCGTTTGCCAGGATGGCCCGCCCCGTCCGAGTAAGAAAGGGAGATATTGCCCAGTTGTTGCTGCCCCCGACAGCCTGAAGGTTTGCAGGCAATTCCTTTGTCAGCTGCTTTGTGAGCACATCGCGAAACTCTTTGGGGTCCTTCCGGGCGGTTAGCAAGATATCCGGTGTAAATTCAACACCCCCTGTTGCTATATTATATACTTCAAGCACGTCAGTAGGGATGAGCTCCAGGTCCATTCCATCCGGTACCACAAGCTCCCAGGGAGGATCGAGCTTTTGACGAAGTCCTTCCACATCTGGGCCGAAATCCCGGTATACCTGAGAGCGGGTCACTTCTGATGAGACATTCCGAACGAGTCCATGGCTCCTGATGAGAACTACATCTTCCGGCCTCCATAGATCCGGCTCATAGCCCAGCAACCGGAACTCAATCGGCAGGAGATCAGGATTTTTCCTGACAAGTTTGACGTACTCGTTGAGACCTTTAACAAACGCCTCTGCGATTATCTGGGCGTCTTCGCCATAGGCAAGCCATTCAGAGGTCATGTCTCCCCGGTATAAAAAGAGCCTTGAAGCCCGATCCTTTTCCACAAAACTCGGGCCAAAAACCTCCGACAGCAGACCAAGGCCCCGTTTCCGCCAAAGGTCAATCTGCCAGAGCCTGTCGCGTGCGGCATTGAAGCCCTGAAGGAAAAAGACGTCGTGCAGGTTCTTCGCGTACATGTGGGGAATCCCCCATTTATCAACAAGGATCCTTGCAGGGCGTTGTAAGCCGGACACCTCATGGGAGACAAACTGCTTCTTAACTTTATAACCCTTGGCCAGAGCGGACGAAGATAGAAGTGTTAGTGATGCGGTAATTGCTACAGCAATGATGAACACCGTGTTCCGGATTGGAGTGTGTCTGCTTAAACCTAAACTGTTTAAGAATTCCATAGCGTCACCTCCTTTTGTGAACGAAATAAATGATTGCACATTTGATTGGCCACATCATTTGGATCGATTCTTGACTGGAAATTAGGCGAAAACCAGGCATGGTTATATGCCAATGGGCATCACCTCCTTAGATAAGAATGAACTCGTTTGGGGCAGGATACGGAATACCTCGGCAGCTAAAAAACTCTGAGCTTAAATACCGAATCACGTCCGACTATACTTGAAATTCTTAATAATATTAATTGATTGAGAGGGAAGTGGATGTATAGTTTCGGTTCGCTATGTCACGGTCGTGAGGTGCGGGCCGAGGAGGAGATACAGAGTACGGATGTAATTTCAATATTCTATTGGTTCGTCGGAAGTCAATCGTTTTTAATCTAAATTGCTGATTTTCGGGTACATGGATGAATCCGTTGCCCTGAATGGATCCCCAAGAAATAGAACTTCATAAAACAACTGCCAACCCTCTATTTATACAAAAACTGAGAATGTAAGGCATCAGGTGGGGCATCGACTTTTTAAAAAACAGAAATAGGGGAGAAAAATGATGAAACACATAAAATGGGGCCTGGCTTTATTTTTAAGCGCCTTTTACATAATGATGGGACTGCAGAAATTCGGCGCGATGGGTTTCCATCTCTCGCCATGGCTGGGAATTAATGTTGTTGTGGAGCCGGGTGGCAGCCCGACACCCCTGCTGTTTATCATGGCCATGTTCTTTACTGCGATAAATCTCATTGTATTACATTTCGAGAGAAACAAAATTAAATCGGTACTCCTGCCGCATAAGACAATGCACGTTGAGGCGTAACAAGAACATCGCATAAAAACAGAGCATAGGTCGGCTTTCATAAAAAAAGGCATTCCTCGCGAACCGGGGAATGCCTTTTTGTTTGTATATAATGATTAGACGACAGTCACATTGGCAGCGGAAGGACCTTTCTGTCCTTGCTCGATGTCAAAGGTGACCCGGTCTCCATCATTGAGGGTGCGAAAACCGACTGCGTTGATCGCTGAATGATGAACAAACACATCCTGTCCTTCTTCCTGCTCAATGAACCCAAAACCTTTGCGGTCAATAAACCACTTCACGGTTCCATTAGCCATGATAGCATTCTCCTTTCAAAATATTTCAACGTCACTGACTGGAGGATGCCACTTAGATTGTAAATGAAATTTCCTACAGAAAGAAACTGACCCATGTATATAAAGCAGATTATATAAGGCAGGGCTTGATTGAGTTCGCGCAACATAACCCTTGTTTTTGGCAATGGCAAGGGAAATATCAATTTTTTTTGATTTAATCAGATTCAGGTTAAAACGGGTTCTAAAACCCAGGTCTATGCACCAAAAATCAGACTTATGAATCCTTGGTATGTCATTTCCCTTGAATCCTTGAATCCTTGGATCCTTGAATCCTATAATCTTTATTTAAACGCATTCTTCAGATCTCCGATCAAATCGTCGGCGTCCTCGATTCCCACCGAAAGGCGGATCAATGCATCGCTGATGCCAAGTTCCTTCCTCCGTTCGGGTGGCACCGAGGCGTGGGTCATGATCCCGGGGTGCTCGATCAGGCTTTCCACACCTCCCAGGCTTTCGGCCAGGGCGAACAGCTCGCATCGCTCCAGGAAGCGCCTGGCGGCCTCGACTCCACCTTTAATAAAGAACGTGATCATACCGCCAAAACCCGGCATCTGACGCCGGGCGAGCTCATGCTGGGGATGGCTGGGCAGGCCCGGATATATTACCCTTTCCACCTGTGGCTGCGCTTCCAGCCAGGATGCGATCTTCAAAGCATTGGCACAGTGCCGCTCCATCCGAATGGCCAGCGTTTTCAGGCCCCGAAGGGCGAGAAAACTGTCGAACGGGCCGGCTATACCACCGACGGCGTTCTGCAAAAATCCGATTTGCTGGGCGAGACCGTCGTCGCCGACCACCACGCCTCCGCCCACCACATCCGAATGCCCGTTGAGGTATTTCGTGGCCGAATGCATGACGATGTCCGCCCCATATTCGAGGGGGCGCTGCAGACAGGGGGAGGCAAATGTATTGTCCACCACCATCAGCAAATTGTGGGCACGGGTCACACGAGCCACGGCTTCCAGATCCACCAGCTTGAGCAAGGGATTGGTCGGCGACTCCACCCAGACCATTCGTGTCTCCGGCCGCAGGTGCGCCTCCAGCGCGGCAGGATCGGAAAGATCGACGAAGCTGAAGCTCAAGCCCGCGCTGCGCTGTCGTACCTGGTCGAAGAGTCGAAAGCTGCCCCCGTAGAGGTCGTCCATGGCCACCACATGGCTCCCGGAATCGATCACTTCCAGGACGGTTGCTATGGCGGCCATGCCCGAGGCAAAGGCAAAGCCATGGCGGCCGGACTCAAGGTCCGCCATGCACCGCTCGTAGGCAAAGCGTGTCGGATTCTGGCTGCGGGCATAATCAAAGCCTTTATGGACACCGGGGCTTTCCTGCACGTAGGTGGACGTCGCATAGATCGGCGGCATGATGGCGCCGGTGCTGGGATCCGGTTCCTGGCCCGCGTGAATGGTTCGCGTCGAAAATTTATAAGACTTCTCTTCTTTCGGCATTGTTATCTTTCCGGTTGGAATCCAACTATTTCAAAAAGCAATTTGTCCAGACACTGGAAGGATCAGAGAGGTTCAGAGGCAAGGCGTCCAAGGGTGAAGCTGTAGTAAAACTACCGCGAACCCTTGGCAACGCAGCATATGAAGCTCTCTGGTTTTTCCAGTGTCTGGATCACATTTGGCGACGCAAATAATTCAATACATCCGCCCGGGTGATCAAGCCCAGGAACCGGTCGCCGTCCATAACGGCGGTAAACGGATCGGTCTTGAGCCGGTCCACCAGGCGATCAACGGACGTGTCCTTGTCGACGCTCGGCACTTCGGTCTGCATGGCCTCCCGAACCGGTGAAGTCAACCGTCCCGGGTCGCCGTATACAAAATGGATTATATCTTCTTCCGTCAGCACCCCTACCAGCCGGCCTTCATCCATCACCGGGAGCTGCGAGAAGCCGGCGTTGCGTAGACGGTTGTGAGCCGTGGTCAGAATATCGTTGGGCCCTACAAATACCGTGGCATGTTCCTCGTGGCGTCGCCCAATGAGATCTTCCAGGGTGCCGGTGGCCTCCCTGACGATAAAGCCTTCATCTTCCATCCAGAAATCGTTGAACAGCTTGGAAAGGTATTTGTTGCCGGTGTCACAGGCAAAGGTGACCACACGCTTTTCTTCACTCTGTTCCCGACAATAGCGCAAAGCCGCCGCCAGACAGGTTCCCGTCGAGGAGCCCACCAGCAGTCCTTCTTTGCGAAGCAGTTCACGGGCCGCTGAAAAGGATTCGGCATCACTGATGCTGTACGCTCTGGCCGTAAAGGTAAAATCGGATATTGAGGGCAGAAAGTCTTCACCGATGCCCTCCACCAGCCAGGACCCGCCCGCGGCACCCAGTTCCCCTTTATTGACATAGTCGGCCAAAACCGATCCTTCCGGATCGGCCAGGATAAGGGTCAAATCTGGAGCCACGTTTCGGAAGAACCGGGTCAGTCCGGCAATCGTACCGGAACTACCCACGCCAAGGACCACTGCATCCAGCTTGCGGCCCATCTGCTCCCAGATTTCAGGGGCCGTGGTCTCCTCGTGCGCTTTGGGGTTGTCGGGATTCCCGAACTGGTTGATAAAGTAAGCACCCGTTTCTTCGGCGATGCGCCGGCCAAGATCCTGATAGTATTCTGGATGGCCTTTTTCCACATCCGATCGGGTCAGCACCACATCGGCACCCATGGCGCGCAGGTTGAAAATTTTCTCCTGGCTCATTTTGTCGGGGATGACCAGAACAAGACGGTATCCCTTCTGGGCCGCCACCAGAGCAAGTCCCAGTCCCGTATTTCCCGCCGTGGCTTCGACGATGGTGTCCCCGGGCTTCAGGTCACCGCGCTTTTCGGCTTCTCCGATCATCGATATCCCGATCCGGTCCTTGATCGAACCGCCGGGATTCATCAGTTCAAGCTTCATGAACAGACGGCAGAGACCGGTGTCCAAATTGCTCACTTCGAGCATCGGAGTCCGGCCAACCATCTCGAGCACATTGGTGTAGATATTCATGATGTCCGTTTACGTTGTATTGGATCTGGACGTATCGTTCTTAGTGTTAATTTGTCATTTCCCTGGAATTTTACTCGCCTCAGGCGAGCCTTGCATCTTGTCTGCCTTTGGAAGATTTATCCGCCGTGCATGTGGCGGATTTACCCACCTTCGGAGGGTTTACCCGTCCCGGACGGGCCTTGGTTTTTTTCTCTCACTTGAATCCTTGGATCCTATGTTTTCCTATTATCTTCATATATTCCATGATTGAATAAATGGTGCGTACTCGGTGTCGGGGTGTAGATCTTCCCGGACCGGCGAGAAGATTTCGATGTACACGGAATCTTTGATGGCATACATTCCGTGTTCGGCATTTCCGGGGATGCACCAGCTGTCTCCCGGATTGCAGTCGTAAACCTGGTCGTCGATAAACAGTCGGGTCTTGCCGCTCACAAGATACCCGGTCTGCTCATGGGGGTGGCTGTGAGTCGGAATCCGGGTCCCCGTTGACAGCTTTAATTCGGCCATCAATGTATTCTTGCCGTAAACCAGGGTTTTTTGTTTGATACCTCTAATAGTGGATCGGTACCCCTCGCTACTACGCTCATTGAACATTGGGTTGCTCCCAGGTCTTGTCAAACGTACGGATATCGTCACGCCTGCAGGCGGATGTACTAATATTTTTCAAATTAATACAGGATGTTGTATCTTGTAACCGCAAACTCATGGGAATGTTGAAGGCGGTAAACCCGGGTCGCCTTTGGCGCCGCCATAGGTTTATCGACCTCTGGAGGATTTATCCGCCTCTGGAGGGTTCATCCGCCTCTGGAGGATTTATGCGCCCGCCAAAGGCGGATAAACCTCAGGCGTGCAGGCCCCAGCTGCCTGGAGCGCTTTTTCTTCCTATTGTCCAACAAATCGGGAGAATGAAGAAAGTTCTTCTCCATTCTCCCGTTATCATGTTCTGCCATCGAAGAATTTCTGTTTTGGTTTATTTAACGTATAGATGAGACGCCCGGCTCAATTCTTCGATGATGGTCAGGCCCTTGCTTTCCGCTTGCTGTTTGAGCAACTCCGTTTCACCGACCGTAAGCGCATCGGTCAGACACACCTCGGCACAGACCGGCTTTTGACCGGAGGTGATGAGGTCGTAGCAGAAGTTGCACTTGTGCGATACCCCGGCCTTTCCGTCGAACTGGATCACACCGAAGGGGCAGCTTTGCATACAGGCGCAGCCGCAGTTGAGACATCGCTTGGCTTCGGCCATGGCCATCTCCTGGGTCAGGGTCTGCTCCAGCTCATTGAAATTACCTTCCCGTTCCGCCGGGGCGAGCCTGGGGATCTCCACGCGCCCTGATGTGTCGTACTGCTCTCTGAAGACCTTTTCGGCCATGGTCCAGTCCTTTTCCTCGAACGGCTTCAGATCCATACCGCACAAATAGCGGTCGATGGACACAGCCGCCTGCTTACCGCTGGCAATGGCCTCGATGACGGACGTGGAACCGTGAACGGAATCCCCGCCGGCAAAGACCCAGTCCAGTCGGGTCTGCAACGTGATGGGATCGGCCCAGAGTCTGCCTGCCGAGGTCAGGGCGATGCTGCCGTCCTCGGCAAATTCCCGTTCACCGATCAGTGTAATGGAAACAATGGCCGCATCCGCGTCCATGCTCGTCAACTGACAATCATCATACGTGGGGGCAAATTTACCCTCGTCGTCGAACACCCCGGTGCAGCGTTGAAACTCTACGCCTGCAAGCCGGCCGTTTTCTTCCACGAACCGCATCGGACCCAGCCCGTTTAGGATCTCGATATCTTCTTCCAGTGCATCATTGATTTCGTGTTCCCATGCCGGCATTTCTTCCCGCTGCTCCAGGCAGACCAGAGAGACCTGTTCGGCCCCCAGTCGCTTGGCCGTCAGGGCGGCGTCCACGGCAGCGTTGCCGCCACCGATAACGATGGTCCTCTCCCCAAGTTCGACCGGGTTTCCCAGTGCGGCATCTTTGAGAATATCCAGACTGCTGTAAACTCCCGGCAGGTTCTCTCCAAGAACATTGAGCCTGCCGGTCAGCTGAAGACCGGAGGCGATGAACAGGGCATCGTATCCATCCGCTTTGAGGCTGTCGATGGTGATGTCGTCACCCAAGGCCGCGTTGGTCCGGATGTTGACGCCCATATCTTTGATGACCTGGATCTCGGCATCGAGGATGTCATTGGGCAGGCGGTAGGCCGGAATGCCGACAGCCATCATTCCCCCGGCTACGGGTAACTGTTCGAACACCGTCACCGCATACCCTTCCCGGGCCAGGTTATAGGCGCAGGTCAAACCGGCCGGTCCCGCACCCACCACGGCCACCGTTTGGCCCTTTGCGGCCTTGGTCTCGGGCACATACCGCGTCTCCGGATCCAGATCCAGATCGGCGATGAAGCGCTTGATGGCGTTGATGGCAACCGGTGCATCCTTTTCTCCACGCGAGCAGGCCTGTTCGCAGGGATGGTGGCAGACCCGGCCGCAGACCGCGGGAAATGGGTTTTCCTTTTTGATGAGTTTGAGGGCCTCGTTAAATTTGCCTAATGCGGCCATGTTCACATAGCCCTGGACGTTGAGATGTGCCGGACAAGTGGCCGTGCAGGGTGCCGTTTTGACTTTCTCCAGAGGATAGGATCCGGCCTCGGCCTGGCAGCCGGTGCATTTCTCCTCATCAATCCGTACGACACCGGTCTCCAGGTCCTTGGCAATGGCACCCTCGGGGCAGGCATCCGAACAACCCGGTTGAAGGCAGTGCTGGCAGGGGCGGATCCATGTATCCATGGTCAGATCCGGAAAGGCCCCCTGGACACGCGTTTCGACACGAAGATAATAGGGGATGTTATCGGTTTCGGCGGTCTGATGGTCGAAGAGCTCATGGTGATTGCGGCAGGCGACGACGCATGTTCGACAGCCGATGCATCTGTTGAGGTCAATCATCATGCCTATCTGTTTCATGGTCTCACCTCCTTATGTGACGACACGCACGCGTGTAGACACGTGGGCCTCTCCGCCGACCAGGTCTTGATAGTCCAGGTTGGCGCCGGCGTCGGGTATGAGCCGGTTGTCGCTGACGCCACCGGCTGCACTGGCGACCGTCCCCACGGTGGAGCCAAATCCGTGGGCCAGTCCGACACAGTCCGGACGGATCCTCTCGGTCAGCGCCACAGCCACCTCGACATCGCCGGTAGGCGACTGGACAATGACGTTGTCGCCTTCGGAAATTCCAAGGTCATCGGCGGCTGCCGGATTCATCAGCAGCGGATTACTCCGAAATCCGGATTCCTTGTCCCGAAGCTGAGGATTATTGAATGTCCACTGCCCGGAACCGGCATGGAATATGGTGCGATAGGAGACAAGATAGAACGGAAAATCCTTTGCATTCGCCTCGTATTCAGCGGGGGGCGCCACTCTCGGAAGGGCTTGGTCCCAAGGGGCATCCTCCAGGTCTTCCCAGTAGAGATGGACCTTTTGGCTCGGCGTGTCAAAGCCTCCCCGCTCTTGGTATTTTCGGAACCCCATGGTGCCGGGCGCCCAGTGACCGCCGGTTTCTTTGAGTTTTTCCACCGACAGATCGAGGCCGGACAGTTCGATGTCATAGTATTCGATCAGGTCCTTGAACTGGAAATATTCCGGCACAATCCGTTTGCCCAGCTCGATAAATACATCATTGGCGTGCCGGCATTCGCCGGGGGCATCCACCACCGGCTGGCGAAGGGCTACGCCATGCCCGTAATTGTACCACCACGGCATATACAGCAGTTCCCAGCGTTCGAAATAGGATTTGTCCGGTAAAACAAGATCGGCGAACTTGGCCGTCTCGGACATGAAGATTTCGAAACTGACCAGCAGATCCAGCTTGTAGTTGCCGTTCTCGTCCTTTTCCTGCACCGCCTGGTGCCAGCCGAGATCTCCCATCTCGGTAAGCGCCGGGTTGGCTTCCGCCACCATCAGGATTTTAAGATCGCCGTTTCGGATGGCCTGGGCCTCATACCAGGTTGGCTCCAGTATGAAGGAGAACTTCTCGAACTTGTCCCGATCCGGACCGGTGCGGTGCCATCCCAGCTCGTGCAGATCCGGCAGGGGCTGTCCGCCCGGGTTGTCGATGTTTCCCGTGATGGCCAGAAAGATGCACCAGGCGTGGGAAAAATCGAGCGCATTGCCCAGCATAATCCCCTTGAAGCTGTCCACGCCCACAGACGGTGCTCCGGCACATTCGTCTGCCAGTTTTCGGATGTCGGCGGCCGGGATGTCGCAGATGGGGCTCATTTTTTCCGGAGTTTTGTCGGCGGCCCATTCGGTGAGCTTTTCGAAGTCGCCCTCCCGCACCCAGTTCGCGACGAATTCTTTGTCATAAAGTTCGTTGAAAATGATGTGATGAATCATTCCGGAGAACAGGGCCGTATCCCCGCCCGGCCGGATAGGAATCCACCAGTCGGCTTTGGCCGCGTCGGGAGTAAACAGAGGATCGATGACCACCAGTTTCGCACCTCTTTCCTTCGCGTCGAGGATGTCTTTGGGAATGGCCGCATCCTCCAGGCCGCCAAAGGCGTGTCGTCCGGACAAAATCATGATGCCGCCTTTGGGCACGGTGAACCAGGCCGGTGGGATGTGGTGATTCGGAACGCCTCCTGTGGTTTTGATCCAGGCCACGATTTTGGCCGAATCACAGTGCGGCAGCGCCGTATTCAGGAATCCTCCGTAGGCATTTAAAAAACGCCACTTGGGGTCGGTAATGCTGTGGGGAAAGAAGCTGGCCGTCAATTTGTGGGCTTCTCCGTTGTCCCGAAGGGCCTGGAGCTTTTCGGTCATGATGTCCATGGCTTCGTCCCCGGAGATGGGCTCGAAACGGCCTTCGCCCCGCTCCCCCACACGCTTAAGTGGGTGCGTCAGCCGATCCGGGGAGTACTCCAGAGAGACACCGGACATACTTTTAACGCAAGCCTTCCCGCGAGCGTGGGGATTCCCTCTGATTTCTTTGAGAACGCCATCTTCAACACGGGCGATAATGGCGCACTCGGCTTTGCATTGGTAGCAAACCGTTGGAATCCATTTCGATTTCTCCATGCTGGTTACCTCCTTTCTCCTCCTATGCGTCCGATGTTCGGACGACCTTTTGGTGCTCCTCCCTCGGTACCAGTCCACTTTGCGACAGAGGACTCGCACCGGATTGTGCGTCTTGTGCCTCCTCCAGCTCGTCTTCTGTTTCCGGTATGTTCGGATAATGGGGATACTTGTGGTGAAAGAGCTTCACGATCACATAAGTGGCGACACAAAATCCGAAAAACAGAAGCCAGATGAGAGGATTGAACGGTGAAAATTCGTAGCCCATGGGATGAAATCCTCCTTATAGCTTGAGCATGTGATTTTTTTTGCTCTGGTAAATCTCGACGACCCGCCTGGGGTGGGAGACAAGTTGAAATACGATCCCGATGAACAGGATGCCGCCGATCAGATTCCCGAGTACCGTGTAGAGCTGGTTGTGGGCCCATCCGTATTGCCCGAAGCCCCAATGGAGAATGATCGGGGTCACCTCCGGCATCTTGGATACGACCTCCAGATAAAAATCCTGCTGAAACAAAGGGAGCGCCAGAAATCCGATATTGGCAATACAGTGTTCAGTCATTCCAGCGACAAAGGCGAGTGGTCCGTAGGCCGCCATGGCAATCTTGGCAATGTCGCCCTCTGCTTTTACATACAGAATGGCGGCGGTCTGAAGCATCCAGGTGCAGACGATTCCCATGGCAAAAATCTGGCCGGCCGTCTGACCCAGTTTGGCCACACCAATGGCATGGGCTCTCATCAGCCAGGGCAGATAGGAAAAGGCGGCGGATTTGCTGATCAGCCACATGAAAAACATGCTGCCCAAAAAGTTGCCCACATACCCGAGGGTAACCCCCCAGACGAACCAGCCCCAGCTGATGCGGCGGTGAAAAATACCGATAACCCCGATATACATGTCCGCGGTTACCAGGGTCATCCCGCTGACCATGATGATGACCAGGGAAAACATGAACACCAGTCCCATGAGCAGGTTGGACAATCCGGGCGCCAGGTTTTCCGGAACGCCGGCACTGACCGCCAGCGCCAGGGTAGCACCGAAAACCACCATGGCCCCTCCGGCAAATCCGGAGATCAGATAGGCCAGCGGCCTGTTCCGGATCATGTCCCATTTATAGGTGCAGATATCCGCAACCCGGACGACGAGTTCGTCGACATTGGCCGGCATGGCAATGCCCTCCTTTCTGAATTCTGGAACAGAAGAGAACAGCTCGATTGTTAAGCCAAGAAATAGAATCGGATAGAGTGGTCTAAAAATATGGAACTAATATGCTATTCAGATTGCGATCGTGTGGGGAACTTCAAAAAAATATTCTTACTTGTACGAAATAAAAATGCCGAGACCGTGCTTAGGCAGAAAATGAGATGAGGATCGAGTTAGATTCAGAAGGAAAATGATAAAAACAGGCGAGATTCAACCCAATATTAAACCCTATATCAAACTTTCGAGAAACTGCAAGCGGTAGATTCAATGGAGAAGGCGGGAAATAATTATGGACTGTAATTTTTTGTGCCAACATCAATGACATAGATTAACATTTATCTGTGTTTAAAAGATTTTTCTGTTTATTTTCATTATCTTATCTTTCTCCGCCTCTGAACCGATAAACTTGCAGGTTTTCGATCCACAATCGTTTAATTTCTTGATATTAGCTTTGTACGACCGGTAAAGTACAGGTTATCTGTTTCGCTAGAGCTGGCCCTTCGGCTGTCTTTCGGAGGCCCCATGATTATTACGAGATAAATATACTACCTTCCCGCATGGATGAAAAAACAGAATGGAAATCTTCCTGATAATATGTACCGTTTTAGGAGGGCTGGCTGCTGTAGGATATTTGTATGAAAAATTCAATTCGAACAGATTAAAAAACGCCATGCAACAAGGTAACGATGTGGAAAGGCAAGGAGATCCCCCTCTCTTAGAGACAGATAAAGAGATATGGAAAGACCCTACCTTCTATTTTGCAACCAACGAAATTCAAGAAAATATCTCTTGGGATAACGCGACTCAATATTCAGAAAAGCTCAAAGTTGGAAAAACATCTGGCTGGGTATTACCTTCAATAGAACAGCTTAGAACTCTTAGGTCGAAGTGTACGGATTTGGGTATACCTAGGGAAAATTGCTACTGGTCTTCGGAGAGAAAGGGTAAAAACGACGCATTCTATATGCATTTCGATGATGGGCATTTGGGCAATTCTCCGAGGTGGTACGATAAAGGACTTTGCGCCATTTTCATAAAACCTAAGCAGATTTCAAGTGCCAAGATACAAACAGAAAACACCTATCCTGACGGCCTTGATGTAGCGGATATTCTAGTTTTAGATGAGTTAAGGAGTAAACCAGATATTTTCTGGACACATACTAATATAGAAGAAAGCATAAAATTAAACCGAAATGAATTTCATCAACACTTTGGTGAATTTCAACAAGCAATCCATCGATTGATAAAATTGGGTTATTTGAAGATAGATGACAATAGAAGTATATCGGTCACATTTAAGGCCATAGAATTTTATAGAGACTTTCCACGGTATCGTAGGAAAGTTTAGGAACAATGTGCCGGGCTGTTATCAGATCTTGGTATTTGGGTGAAAAAATTCCATAATTAGTCAGAGTACCCCGTCCTTAGCTGGGCGAGGGCATTATCAGTTCATAAGTCTCCTATTTCCCTTAACCAGGGTTCATCGTTTCACTTGAACCCCTGACCCCTTGAATCCTTGACCCCTTAAGGATTTAATATGTTAGACGCATTAATCTTAGCCGGCGACAAGGAAGGCTACGTTTCTGTTCACGACAGAAACAAGGCGTTTCTTCCCCTCAAGGGGAAATCCTTATTGGAACATGTGATCGATGCGGTCGATGGCACTCAATCCGTAGAAAACATATTTGTCGTGGGACCACTGGACAGGTTGTCGTCCAGGATAGACACTTCCGGATGTGAAAAACCGATTGAATTTTTACAACAGTCAAAAAACGTCATCGAAAATATACTGGATTCATACGGGAAAATCTATACTTGGGAATCCGATCAACCCCTTTTAATCCTGCCCTCTGATATACCGTTAGCGACCTCATCCGAAATCGATGCATTCATAAACGGATCAGAATACCTGAAGAATGATTATGTAATGGGATTTCAGACCGAACAAGCATTAACCCCGTTTTATCCAACGGAAACTAAAGATGGTATACGGATGAGCTATTTTTACTTTAAGCAGTTCGTCGGCAGGCATAACAATCTTCATGTCGCATGGCCCCGGCGGGTTAAAAACGCCGAATTGGTGAATACGACCTATAACCTGAGATATCAGAAAAAATTTCGAAACTATCTTAAATGGGTCGCATCGATTGTTCCCTCCACAGGGGGGAAAGGCAAGGTTCTCAGACTCACCATTCTAATGCAACTGGCCTTGATTGGGGATTACATGGGAGTCTATCGGATATCAAAATCTCTCAGACCTCTTATAGACATGAGAGAAATTGAAGATTGCATCTCGGAGGCATTGAAAATACGTTTTAAGGTATACTGCATGGATTTTGGAGCAGCAGCCGTCGATGTAGATAATGAAAGAGATCTGGAAGTAATTTCCAAACGGTTTGATGAGTGGAAACATAATTAGAAAAAGGCAGGGCCATCATCGCCCTACCTTTTTCTTACTCCTGATATTTTGAGTTCTTGTTTTAAAGCTTTTTATTTTATGTCTATCCTTTCACTTGACCCCTTGAACCCTTGGATCCTTGAATCCTAATTTTATTCCTTCACTTGCCACTTGAATTTTACCCGCCTATGGCGGGCCTTGAATCCTTTTTCTATTTTATTCATACCTGAACTGAAGCGGTCCTTCTATGGGAAGCGTAAAGGGCAAATTCTCCATCACGATCGCTCTGTTCGCCTCAATTTCCTGTGGAACATCATAGGTATGGCAGTCAGTAGAACCGTAGACGGAGGACTGGGCGCTGATGGATTCAACTATATCAGAGGCTTTATAGTAGACCCCCGAGTTTCGAAACGCATAGTTGAAATAGGGATAATAATTCGATCGGTAAGGGGTGCCGGTACAATCCTGGCTTTCATAATATAACGCTTCTTCATAAGTATAGTATTGATTGATATTTTCCCAGTCAGGATTCAAATAGAAAAAGGTTTCTGTATCCGGCGAATAGATGTTTACTTCCGCCCAGACTTCACTATTTATTAGGATTCCGATGAACTGGCCGGAGGCATCATAAACCTTTAATTGCTTGACAGCAGGGACACTTTCCTGCTGCGCGGCCGCAGGCTGCCCGAAAGTGACGGCGGTCTCGTACTTTCTGCATTGATCCGGCGAATCGACAATTCTCAGGTAGCCGAAACCTTTTCCCTTGCATCCGAACTCAGCAGCTTCCTGTGCAGATACCTGAGAGTAGGATAAAAACAGAAGTACAATGACTCCCGATAAAAAAGAGAATGTTTTCATCTCTTTTCTCCCCCTTCGCCGCCCCCGACTTGCATAAAGAAGTTTAGCCGAGTCGCTGCCTGGCCACCCGGATATCTCTCTGCCTATTTATATGCAGTAAAAGTGGAAGCAATTTTTACGCCAGGAAAGTAAAATTTTTATATGTTGTAATTACTATTAGTTAGATTTTTCTTCGATAATTGAAAAAGAGTCAAAAACACAAAAATGTGGGGTAGGCATTACAATTTTGAGGGAAGCAGACAAAAATGGAGGCTTTTACTGCCATTCATTCCTTCTCATTGTATTGTTTAACTTTCTACTCTATTTGAATAATTGAGTTAGAATAATCGATATTGCGGAGTCATGAAGGTTGGGTTTTCGTCTACTGAAGCGCAGAGAACCTTGGATCCATGGATCCCCGGGTCATATTTTTACTCCAACCCGTGGATCCTTGGACCCATGATTCCAGTCTGCGTAGAAAAAATACTATCATTTTGTCGAATGTATTTTATCGACCTCTGCTTTAAAATCCTCCAGGTCATAATCCATGCCGTTGAGAACGGTACTCCAGTGCCGGGTTTCGGCCGCGGCAGCCACGGCTTCGCGGATCTCCGCCTCCGACGCCCCTGCGGCACGCGCGTTTTTTTTATGGATGTAGACGCAATAGCTACATGGAATCTGGGCTGCCACGCCCAAAGAGATGAGTTCACGGGTCTTGGCATCTAGTTGAGCATCTGGTCCATTGAGTGTTTTTCTGGCCTCAAGCGTTCCCTTGAGGGCATGCGTTGGATAGGTCTCCTTGAAAAAATTAGGATCCTCTCCTCCGATAACGGAAGTGGCAAAAAGCAGCACGACAATGATCATAATTGCAGTATGTATGGATTTCATTTTCGGTTCCTCCGTTAATCCTGAAATTCGGTGCAGGTGAAGCGGGAATACTCGACAGCCTATGTATGGGATACAGAATCCGGGCACGTCAGATAACACAAAAGCGGCAGGATAAGTAAACAGAATCAGGCCAGGGGACCAGGGCCGAGGCACTACAGTGCGCCATTCTGTCAAGCATCTCATAAATTAAGAGCAGCTTTCTGGAAGTCGAGCTTCAATCGGGCTTAACATCGAAACTAGCCCGGACATTGCACCAAGCTGAAGAGATTTCATGCAATTTTCGGGATAGAACATCCACCATAGTATAGTCATCCTCACAATCCATGGGCTAAACGACAGGCATCAACCGGGTATTGTTGAATTATCTTGACGAGCCCTGCCGAATGCCTTTTAATGTGATCCATATTTTTTATGGCAGCGAAGATTATCGGATTCCTTGGAGGGAGGGATCCGATTCCGTCAATCTCCTATGCGAACCGGTTCCGCCGGTAGCGTTTCTCCACAGTGACTTCATCTGATACTGTATCTGCCTTTTTATTCCCTCCAGTTGTCATAGAAAGCGGTTCCCCCAGAAAGCGCCGCTGATATCTTATATACAACTCTAAATACAAACAGAACGTGTATGCAGGGCTCCAGTGGGACCCTAGCCGGCATTGTGAAACGGACTGGCCTTCTGTTCAGGGGAAATCCAGTGCCACAGCCGGGTGGCAGGGAACCATCTTCAGCGGGCACGACAGGGATGTTTCATTGCCGGACGTAGAGGGGATAATGAAAACAAGCCATCCACCGGAGAAGGAATCCAGCCAATCGAAGGCCGGTTCGTCACAAGAGTGGTATGAAACACCATCCCGGGGGAAGTTGGCCAGATGTCGCCTGATCCTCATATGGATATTCCCTTGGATGATCGGAATTGTTGCGGCGGCGGTTCTAGCAGTAACAGGGCCGCGTCTTGCCATGGCGGGGCCGGATCCGGTGAACGTGAACCAGCAGACCGGGGAAGCCACCGCCACGGGCGACCAGCACGCAGGAGTCCATTATACCTCTGACAGTATTTCCACCTTGGAAGTCAAGGACCTCAGTCCCAACCTCATAAAACCCGTTTCCAAAACCATAGGGATCCACTTCAAGAGCACCTCCGGTAAAGACGCGATTGTAAAAAGTGGAGAAATTACTCAGACGGTCCACATCGAGACGGATGCCGCTGCCGGAATTCTCATCGAAAGCTCTGGAACCGCCCCGGTTCCCAAGGCAAAAACCTCGTTCCTCGGAGTGCCGATTCTCGGGGATCCGGACAACCCAGGCGGTACGGTTCAGGTGCAGAGTTACAGCGAAATCAAGACGATCGGCAAGGAAGCCCATGGCATCCAAGCCAGTAGTCGGACCTCTGGCTTCCCGGATTCGGTAACGACTGAACTGAAGAAGTTTATCGACAGCAACGAAGAGGCCAACATCATCTACACGGTGACGTCGGTATCAGGGAAAGCCGCCTCGATCGGGCAGCCGATCGATGGAGTACTCTTGGATGAAACAGGAACTCCGATGAAAGACGCGGGCGGGAACCCAGTCCCTGGTGGGGTTTTTACAATTCAGACTGATGGAACCTTCGACATCGACCTTGGGAAGGCCTTCGATGATTTATCGGCAGTTGATAATGAGCGCGCCGCGCGCTTGATTTATGAGGTCGAGATGACCTCAAGCATCACAGGTAAGAGCATCACTCTGGAAGGGTATCTTACCGTGTCAGCCAAGCAGGTAGAGAAATCGGATGGAAGCGGCACGGAGTTGAAAACAAGGGTGGAGGCGCTGTTTCCAACTTTTGGCGGAAGCAGCAAACCCGATGACGAGGGAACCGTTTTCCCGGACCTGACAAGCTACGTGACAGAGCTATATGAAGATGCCAGGGATGGAGGAGGAGCCGGCAACAGTGTATCGGTTCGAAGTGAAGGGACAATCGAGACCTCCGGCGAGTCATCCCATGGCATCATCGGCAAGAGTCAGGGCGCCCACGGAACAGGGGGCCGGAATGCGACCGGGTTTCCAAGCTACAGGAGTTCCGGCGCTGGGAGCGCCGGAAAGGGCGGGGGGAAGATCACGGTTGACTCAAAAGGTGAAATAAAAACTTCCGGTGAAAAATCTTCCGGTATTGTGGCACATAGCCTGGGCGGAAACGGCGGCAATGGTGGGAATGCGGCAGCGTTCCGGTCTGCTGCAAGGGCAGGAATCGGAGGCAACGGTGGCAGAATCTCGATCTCCGGAAACGCGAAGATCGAGACTGCCGGTGATTCTGCCAGCGGAATTCTTGCGTTGAGCCAGGGTGGAGTCGGTGGGACGGGTGGAAGCGGTTCCTGGACTTGGGGAGGAAAAAGAGGCGCTTATGGCGGGAAAGGCGGCACCGTCACTGTTGACGGAAACTGGAACATCACTACAAAAGGAGACAAGGCTCACGGGATCTGGGCCAAGAGTGTGGGCGGCCATGCCGGGGAGGGCGGCAGCGGCGGATGGCTCGGTGGAACGCCCGGCAGCGGCGGTACGGCAAAGGCCGGCGGCAGCGTCACGGTCACGAGCCGTAACAGCATCAGAACCTTCGGCAGCGATGCATTCGGCATCTATGCGGAAAGTATTGGCGGTTTCGGCGGCGAAGGCGGTGCAGCGGCAGGGTTGTTCTATTCCCGTGCAGGCAGCGGGGAAAGCGGCGGCGACGGCGGTGATGTCGTCGTTACGAACAATGGAGAGATAACCACCGGCGACCCGGCGGATACCGGCAAAGGGTTGCGTTCCCATGCCATCTTCGCTCAGAGCGTGGGCGGCGGCGGCGGCAGCGGCGGCGGCAACGATCCGGGTTTACCGTCCCTGTCCCGGGTGGGAGGTGACGGCGGAGCGGGCGGCAAAGGCGGTAGCGTGACGGTGGCCAACAACGGACCCATCGTGACAAAGGGAAACGCGGCCCGCGGGATATATGCGCAAAGTGTCGGTGGTGGCGGGGGAGATGGGGGGTTCAGCATTGCCGGAGGGATCAGCGGATTAAGCGAGTCAAGCAAAGTGCCTTCAGTCAGTTTTAGTCTCGGCGGGTCCGGTGCCGGAGGCGGTGAAGGCCGTTCCGTATCCTTAGAAAGTTACGGCCACATCGAAACCCACGGCAATGATGCCCACGCGATTGTGGCCCAGAGCCTGGGGGGCGGGGGCGGTTCAGGCGGATTCAGCGTAGCTGGATCTTTTGCGTTGGAAAGCAAAGACGTCAGTGCCAGTGTCGGTGGCTTCGGCGGTGGCGGCGGTGATGCCGGGGCGGTCACGGTCGACAGCGCCGGCACCATTCTTACCGACAGCGACCGCTCCTACGGCATCCTGGCCCAGAGTGTCGGCGGCGGCGGGGGCGACGGCGGATTCAGTGTCGCCGGCAATTTCAGCAAGGCAACATCAGCCGCCCTTTCTCTGGGCGGCACCGGAGCGGGAGGCGGAAGCGGCGGAAGCGTCAAAATTCTCAGCAGCGCTGAAATCACCACCAGTGGAAGCGATACCCACGGTATCGTTGCCCAGAGCATCGGCGGCGGCGGCGGCAGCGGCGGATTCAGCGTCGCCGGTTCCATAACGGCGGACACAAAGGATCTCAGCGCCAGTGTTGGCGGCCTGGGCGGAGGCGGCGGCAGCGGAAGCAGCGTCACGATTGGAGAGTCAGAGGACAACCCCATCACCGGCAGCATAATAACCTCCGGCGACCGTTCCTACGGTATCCTGGCAGAGAGTATAGGAGGCGGCGGCGGCAACGGCGGGTTCAGTGTCGCCGGCTCGATCGCCACGGACGCCGCCTCCAAGACGGCAAGCTTCTCCCTGGGCGGCGAGGCCGGCAGCGGCGGTGCAGGTGGGGACGTCAATCTTTTCAGCAACGCCACTATCAATACATCAAAAGCAGATTCCCACGGCATTGCCGCCCACAGCATCGGCGGCGGTGGCGGGTCGGGCGGCATGAGCTTCGCCGGCGGGTTCAATGTGGGTGCCCATACCGGCAAGACGAGCTTGAACGCAACGGTCGCCGTAGGCGGTAAGGGCGGCAGCGGGAGTACGGGTGGGCAGGTGAATGTCGTCAATTTGAACCAAATCCTCACCCTGGGCGCCGACGCGAACGGCATCTATGCCTACAGCGTCGGCGGCAGCGGAGGTAACGGAGGGTCCAGTTTCGGACTCAATCTTGGCATCGGTGCCGCCCAGGCAGGAAAAACAATCGCTACCAACATCTCCGTTGGTGGAGATGGGGGAAACAGCAGTTCCGGCGGCAAGGTGACGGTCAAGAACAGTGACTTCATCGATACCTTCGGGGACCAGTCCAACAGGATCTACGCCCAGAGCATCGGCGGCGGCGGCGGGTCCGGGGGAAGTTCCAGGACCTTTACACTCCTCGGTGCGGATCCGAAAACCACGGTCAAGAATTTTTTAAATACATTCATCCAGCCACTCTCTGGAGGACCGACGGACAACAACTGGCAACTCGAAGTAAGCGTCGGCGGCAGCGGTGGAGATAACGGAGATGCGTCTCGCGTTGAGGTAATAAACGGCCTGGAAGGCAACATCACTACCTTCGGTCTTGGCTCCCACGGTATTTTCGCCCAGAGCGTGGGCGGCGGCGGCGGTGAATCGCAAATCTGGGTCAAGGGCCATGACACGGGCACGGGTGGCACCGCCGAAGCCGGCCTGATGGCCAAGGTGGGTATCGGCGGGGCCGGCGGGGCCGCCGGTAACGGCGGGAAGGTGGATGTCACCAACCAAGGGGAAATATATACTTTTGGTGATGGGGCCTACGGCATATTTGCCCAGAGCATCGGCGGCGGCGGCGGTGTCGCCGGCAGCGTGAACCGGTTCTATGCAGACAAGCTCAATATCGGCACGTCATTGGCCTTTGGCCGGGCCGGCGGAGGCGGCGGAAACGGCGGCGAGGTCACATTGATAAACGAGGGAGATATTACGACCACCGGCAAAGGGGCCTACGGCATATTTGCACAAAGCGTCGGAGGCGGTGGCGGTATCGCCGGGGGGCTCGGTGTGGGTCCCCAATTGCAGGAAAGCTGGTTCGGAAGCGTCGGTGGCGACGGCAAGGGCGGAACGGTTACGATCGAACACCGGGGTGACATCGAAACCCATGGAGAGGGGGCCCACGGCATATTTGCCCAGAGCGTGGGCGGAGAGGATTTCGGTGGTGAGGTGAAGGTGACCGTATCTGGAGATATCACCGTCCATGGCAAAGGCGCGCTGCCCGTGATCGCCCAGAGCGTCGGCAATGGCGGGACAATGAACATGGTAGTGATCTATGAAAAAGACCCAGACACCTATGAATCAGGAACAATCATGGGAAACCTGGAATCCGGGGTGGGGTTCATCGATGGCGATAAAAATCGGTTCAAGAACCACGGTACCGTCACAACGATACAGGGTGTTTCCGGAACTGCTGTCAGCGGCACCACCGGGGACGACACGGTCGAAAACCATGGCACCATCATCGGCAGGGTGGATCTGGGTACAGGTGAAAACGAGTTCATTAACGAATCAGGTGCCCATTTGTATCCCGGGGATGCGGTGCATCTCGGCGCCGGCAACTTGCTGGAAAGCAAAGGTACCCTGGCGCCTGGCGGAACAGGGTTTGTCCAGTCCACGGCAGTGACCGGCAAACTGGAACAGAAAGCGGACGGAATTTTATCCGTGGATATCGACCCCGCTGCGGGACGTGCCGATCGTCTTTCCGTGAGCGGAAGCGCCGCCATTGCCGGTAAAATCGATATCAACCTGATCAACACCGGGCGCATTGCCTCCGGCCTGCGCCAGTACACCATCGTCTCGGGGGCCGGAGGCGTCACCAGTGGGGACATCGGGCTGATCACCCGTCCGTCACCCCTGATGAAATACACGCTACTCTTTCCCAATGGGATAGATGTGGTGGTCCAAACTAACGTCAATTACGTCCCTGCCCTCCTCAATGCCAACCAGAAGTCTATCGGGGACTGCCTCGACGCGATGCAGCGCGCCGGAGGGTCGGATAGCTTCGCTCCCATTGCAGCGGAACTTTTCTCCCTTACAGACCGAAAAAGCCTCATCGCTGCCTATGATCAGTTAAACCCCGAATCCTATGCCAACGGCACACAGACGTCTCTCAACAGCTCGCAACAGAATACCAAGACCATCCAGCAGCGGATGCACAGCCTGCGGGCCAGCCTCAAGTCCTTTGCCGCCGATAGACGTCCCGGACACGGCGTCTGGGTGCAAACCTTCGGGCAGGCAGGAAAACAGGATAGCAAGGACAGTTTCACAGGGTATAACTTCGGCCTTCATGGGATTACAGCGGGTGTGGATCGATTCATTAACGACCATACGATTCTTGGCGCCAGCCTCGGATATTCTGCAGCCGACATCGACCTCGACAACAACCGGGGCAGCAGCGATATCACCGGTGTTGCCGGGTCAATATACGGCAGTTATTTCACAGACCGCTTTTACGTGGATGGCTCGCTTTCCATAGCACCGCAGAAGTATAACAACGCCCGCAACATTACCGTCGGGTCGCTTCAGAATACCGCGTACAGCAAGCACAATGGCCAACTCTTTTCCGGCTATGTCGAAAGTGGGGTCAACTTCAATTCCGGGAATTGGACGATTGGGCCGTTCGGCTCCTTGTACGGATTCCATTTGAAAGAGGACGGTTTCACCGAAACCGGCGCCGGCGGGATGAACCTGGTGGTGGACAAGCGAACCACCGACGCGCTCATTTCAGAGCTGGGCGGTGTGATCGCAACCATTATCCGCTACGGCCGTATAGATCTGATTCCCGAATTGCGCTTATCCTGGCGGCATGACTTCGACATCGGTGACCGGGTGATCACTTCTTCATTTGCGGGAGCCCCCGGTATAAAGTTTTCGGTCGACGGTCAGCCGGTGGAACGAAACGGCCTGGTCATCGAGGCCGGTGCGACCCTGTTCCACAGAAACGGACTGTCAATTCCGATCCGGTACAGTGGAGAATTCCGGGAAGGTTACTCGTCCCACGGAATACTTGGCATGCTTCGCTACGAGTTCGATTAACAACACAATCCCGGTCATGAGAACCAGATTCGCTGCAAGGTGTTGAGCAAGTACGTGTCGACCTGGCCCGACCCCAGGTCGCTGTCGAGGATCAGAGTCCACAGGTAGTAAATTTACAATTATTTAAATGTTAAGCAAGGCCCTTATTTTCCAGTAATCAATTCCACTCGAACTTACCGGTTAGAGATTGTATCCGCTTTTTTGTGCATAGGGCTTTTTGAGCCCCATTTTTTTTATTCGGGAAGATAATGTGGTGGGTTTAATACCCAGAAGTTCGGCCGCTCCACCGGCACCATATATCTTCCAACCACTTCTTTCCAAGGCAAGGAGGGTGTTTTCCCGTTCACGTCGTCTCATCTCGGATTCGAGGACAACCTCCGTCATTTCATCCAATTCCGCGATCGGTTCGTTTTCCGGAACCGGCCCGCCGTGATCATCCTCATGGGGCAGGCTGAACTCCAGTTTGCCGCCTTGTGATGTAATCACAGCGCGTTCGACGACGTTTTGCAGTTCGCGCACGTTTCCGGGCCAATCATAACTTTGTAGCTGTTTCAAATTCGAAGGGGTCAATCGTGGCACCCTCTGGTTGCCTCGATTTTGTATCTGTCCTAAAAAATGCGCTGCCAGCAGAGGGATATCCTCTTTGCGATGCCGTAGGGGGGCTACCTCGATTGGAAAGACATTCAGCCGGTAATAAAGGTCCTGACGAAACCGCCCGGCCCCAATATCCTTCTTCAGATTGCGGTTGGTCGCAGCGATGATGCGTACATCCACGTGTCGTGTCACCTCTTCGCCAACGCGTTCGTACTGACCTTCCTGTAACACCCGCAGCAGTTTGCTCTGCAGATCAAGGGGTATTTCGCCGACCTCGTCGAGGAAAAGAGTCCCCCCGTCAGCGGCCTCAAACCTTCCGGCCCGATCTCTGATGGCACCGCTGTAGGCCCCTTTGACATGATCGAAAAATTCACTCTCGTAGAGGTCTCGGCTGATGGAGGCGCAGTTAACTTTGATAAGGGGTCGATCGTGCCGTGAACTGTGCTTGTGAATTTCACGGGCGATAAGCTCCTTACCCGTTCCGGATTCACCAAGAATAATGACGTTGGCGTCCGTTGGAGCCACCATTTCAACTTGCTTCAAAACGCTTTTAAGGGCGTCGCTTTGACCAAGAATGTCGCCGTACGCGCGAGCTTCTTGCACTTCCTCACGCAGGTACGAACACTCCAATTCCAACTGTTCCTGGAGCCGCTGGATCTCCTCGAAAGCCCGTGCGTTGACAATGGCGGTGGCCGCATGATCGGCGATCATCCGCATCCAGATCAGCTCTTCGTGTTTCAATCGAAGGCGGGTGAAAATCGCCAGGACGCCCAGTACTTCTCCTTTGTAGAGAAGCGGCTGACCGCCAAAGCCGAGAATCCTTTCCCGCTGTGCCCATTCGGGTCTGGCGATCCATTTTGAATTTTTCCCGATATCGTTCACCTCTACGGCTTTGCCGGTGGCCGCAATCCACCCAACCTTTCTGGCTCCCAGCGGAAACCGGCTGAAATCTCCATCGAGACGGGACCAGTCGGCATGCGTGTCGACCATGGGACGTCCTTCGCTTGCCACCAGGTGAAGGCATTTCGTCTTCTCGTCACAACCCGGCTCTTCCGCCGGACATGGGCAGTCGCCCTCCTGAATGAGCCATACCCTCGCCAGCGCAACGTGGGGACGCCGTGCGAGTTGTCGAACGATCATCTTGAGCAGCGGGGCGACGGCGTGTTCCTGGGCCATTTCCAAGAGAAGCGTCTTAAGAGAATCGTCGTCCGGTTCGTAATCGCGATCAAATTCCATAATATCCAATATAACGAGATTTCGTTAAACTTCAACGAAAGTTCGTTGATTCACGAATTTTCGTTGTACTCTACCTCAGGACAGCAACAAAAATAAAAATATTGAATTCAATATCTTATGATTACCACCCACGGTGGTACGCTTTTTGATTTAAGTTTGACACAGCGCGAACAGACTCAACGAAATGCGTTCCATAAACCAGAATTGACGGTTAATCCATAATCGATATAGGAGGTTCACATGGCTCTTCCAAATCCTGGCATGAAAATAGACGTCAATCGCACGGCACTGGTTATCACAGACCCTCAGAACGACTTTCTGAGTCCCGAAGGCGTCACCTGGGGTGTCGTTGGGGAAAGCGTTATGGAAAACAATACGGTAGACAACATTGAGGCTCTCTTCCGAACCGCCAAAGAGGCCGGATTGCCGGTGTTTGTCTCACCCCATTATTACTACCCGTCTGACCATGGTTGGCAGTTCGAGGGAACTCTGGAGGCGCTGATGCACAACATCGGCATGTTCGATCGCAAAGATGCCCTGAGTCTTGATGGTTTTGAAGGCTCCGGTGCGGACTGGCTCGATCGCTACAAAGCCTTCATCAAGGACGGCTCGACCGTAGTTACGAGTCCTCACAAGGTATATGGGCCCGAATCCAATGATCTGGTTTTGCAGCTCCGCAAGCGAGGGATCGACAAAGTCATTCTTGCCGGCATGTCAGCAAACCTGTGTGTGGAATCCCATATGCGGGAACTTCTGGAGCAGGGTTTCGAGGTGGCTGTCGTCAAAGATGCGACTGCGGCGGCCAAGCTGCCCGAGGGTGACGGTTACCAGGCCGCGATGGTCAACTTCCGGTATATGGCCAATACGGTCTGGACCACTGCCGAAGCCGCGAACGCCATCCGGAAAAGCGGCAGTGAAATAAAAACCGCTGCGTAAACAAATGCGGCAATCCGGGTCGAGGGCGTAAACCTTCGACTCGGAGTTGCACCGTGAGACATAACCCAAACATAGCAATATCCTGGTAAACAAAATCAAAAGGAGACGATCATGAAAGAGCAAAATAACAATACCCAACAGGCAAGTAGCACCCTGGTGCTGGGCGGCACCGGCAAAACCGGTCGCCGGGTGGTGCAGCGACTGACCGCACTTGGCGTGCCGGTGAGAATCGGTTCACGCACTGGTGAGCCACCCTTTGACTGGGAAGACCCGGCTACCTGGGAAGCCGCCCTTCAGGGTATAATCAATGTTTACATCACGTTCTATCCGGACCTGGCTGTTCCCGGAGCGGAAGACACTATCCGCAAGTTTACCGATCTGGCGGTGAGAACCGGCGCCCAGCGGCTCGTCCTCCTGTCCGGACGGGGAGAGGAAGAGGCACAGAAAAGCGAACGGGTGGTTCAGCAGGCCGGCGTTGAATGGACCATCCTGCGCGTGAGCTGGTTTGATCAGAATTTCAGTGAGGGATTCATGAGGGATCTGATTCTCGGTGGAGTGGTTGCTCTGCCGGCCGGGGACGTGAGGGAGCCGTTCATCGATACCGACGACATCGCAGATGCGGCGGTCGCGGCCCTGACCGAGAACGGACATTCCGGGAAACTCTACGAAATGACCGGTCCGGAACTTCTGACGTTTGCGGAGGCAATCGATAAGATCGCAAAAACCACCGGACGAGACGTACGGTACGTGCAGATTTCCCATGATGAGTTTGTGGCAGGGTTAAAAGAAGAGGGGGTACCGGAGGGGATGGTGTCTTTGTTGACCTACCTGTTTACGACTGTCCTGGATGGTTGCAATTCACACCTGACCGATGGCGTCAAGCATGCCCTGGGCCGCTCTCCCCGGGATTTCGCAACCTATGCGCGCGACGCCGCCGCTGCCGGCGCCTGGAGTGCCTAGAGCATTTGGATTCTTTTAAAAAGCGAATAGCCGTTGGAGGGTGGTGATTACTTCAACCTGTTTCTGCGGATCAATGGTGCCGAGCTTTGTTATGAGACGCGACTTGTCAATGGTGCGTAGAAGGAATTGGAGATGTACTTAGAATAAGCTTAGACTGGCATTTTCAATATCAAAATTATTTGCTCTTATGTTTATCCTGTCACTTGAATCCCTGGTCGCCTCCGGCGCTGCCACAGGTTCAACCGCCTCTGGAGGATTTATGCACCTCAGGCGTGCAGGTGAGCCTCAGAGAGCGACGGCGGATGATCTCCGACATCTGACCTCCGATATCTGTCATCTGTCCTTTGTCCTCTGACTTCTGACCTCTGCTTGTCCCCTTGAACCCTTGACCCCTTGGATCCTAATTTTATTCTTTCCCTTGGACTTTTGGACCCTTGGACCCTTTTCTTAAATAGCTAAGGGCTCACGGTCAACCCGCAAGCCCTTTTAGTGTATCGAACCAGTGTCATTCCGCGTATGCGGCCACTCCTTCGTACGGGGTTCGGCGTTTGCCGGGCAGGGATTTTGGATCCCGCATGGATTTCAATATTTCAATGCTGCTCTTGAGGCCTTTGTTGGCACGGCACAAATCGACGGCCAGTCCGGTGATCTGCGCGATCGCCTGGACAAAATTGACTTCAGCCAGGGTGAATTCCACCTTTTCGGCGGTGTACACCCGGAGCGCCCCCATGATTCGGCTGTGGATCACGATTGGAACTGCCAAAATCGACGCAATACCTTCCTTCTTCGCCGCATCCGGATACTGGAGGCGAGGATCATCCATCACATCGGTGATGGCCACAGGCCCTTCTTCGAGCGATGCCGCAATGGACTTCAGGGCGCTGACCGGTCCCTTTTCCAGGTATTCCTTGCTGAGCCCCGTCGATGCTGCCACCTGTAACTCTCTGGTCTTGCGGTTGTACAAAAACAACGTGCATCCCTTTACCTGCAAAGCCTGCGTGATGCTTTCGACCGCCAGAACGACAATGTCCTCCGGTTCCTTGCTGGCGGAGATCCCATTGGTGATTTTCAAAATCGTCTCGTAGTTGATGCGTTTCTTTTCCATGGAAACCTCCTTTCCGACTCATTAGGGGTTATCGCCAAATTCAACACATCATTGGAAAGCTAAAAAGCGAGAGATCCTTGCGTCATTTTGGTTTCGGGGATGCCTATTGGCTGAAATATTTCTTACAGGAACAAAGAATTACCGCTGTACAGTCTATTTAAAAGTACTTTAAAAAGAGGCAGCTGGAGGTAAGGATTGAAGTCAGAAACCGTGGTTGCGGATTGCCTGAGATTCAGAAAGAAGACGGTCAAAACAGGTGAGATTCAACTGGATACTCAAACCTATACCACACTGTGGCGAAACTGCAAGCGGTAGATTCTAGGGTCGCGATGCGAAACGTCTAGACAGTTTATTTTCAGTTACAAAATCAGGTGGATAAGAAACAACCAGTGTCTATTTCTCTTGAACCTTGGGATCTTTGCCTGTGGGGTTGTAGCCATCAGGCGACCTGTGAGGCGTAGCTCCAACGGAGCGTAGACTTAAGCCCTAAGCCTTGGCGAAGACGGACTTGTGGGGTCGTAGCTTTTGGAAGCGAAGCCCCAAGCTCAGGGAGCGAAGTCGGAAGCGCAGATCGCGACTTGTCCGGCGTAGCCTTGGCGAAGACGGAAGCCCCAAGCCCCAAGCGCGCCGAAGTATGACTCCTAATTTTATTTTTTCCCTCGACCCCTTGGCCCCTTGGCCCCTTGAATCCTCTTTATTAAGTAGCCTGGTCCGGCATCCAAAATCCAAATGCCGGTCTCGACAAAAGCGTTCAAAAGATCATATTAATACATAGGAAACGGTAGACGAAGACAGCCGAAGGTGCGGCTCATGGCACGAGCAATACTAGTTATCGAAGATAACGAGGAATTGGCAAAGCTTCTGGATTTGCATCTTCGCGATCTGGATTGCCGGATCGACCTGACCTACGACGGCGATACCGGTCTGTCGAAAGCGTTGAACGGCACTTACGACCTTATCATCCTGGACCTGATGCTGCCCGGCACCGATGGCCTCGACATCTGCCGGCGCGTCCGGATGGAAAAAGTGTACACCCCCATCCTGATGCTGACCGCCCGATCGACGGAACTGGACCGCGTCCTGGGTCTGGAACTGGGGGCGGACGATTACGTGACCAAGCCGTTCAGCATCCGGGAACTCCAGGCCCGGGTAAAAGCAATTTTCCGCCGGGTGAAAGAACTGAGCCAGCAGGGTTCTTCGGACCGGGCGGGAGTCCTTAGGGCTGGAAGGCTTTCCATCGATCCGGAAAAGCGGCGCGTCACCATGGCCCGGAAACCTCTCGATCTGACGCCCAGGGAATTCGATCTCCTCCTTCATTTCGCACGGCATCCCGGCAGAGTGTTCACCAGGCCCCAACTGCTGGATACGGTTTGGGGATACGGTCATGACGGCTATGAGCACACCGTCAACTCACATATCAATCGTCTGCGTGCAAAGATCGAGACGGATCCCACCCGCCCGGAATTCATCCTCACGGTGTGGGGAGTAGGCTATAAATTTTCAGACAACCTCGATACTCGGCAGTAAACTCAATGTTTCGATCGCTTTATGCCAAACTTGCCATTGTTCTCACGGCCCTGTTCTGTCTGGCTGGGTTGGCGACGGTCTGGGTCGCTTTGTTTTCTACCGAGATGTACCAGAATGAGATCACCCAGGCGCTCAACGCCGATCTGGCGCAGCATATTGTCCAGCACAATGACCTCATCAAAGAAGGCGAGGTTAATACGCCCGCACTGAAAGAGCTGTTTCACATGCTCATGGTGATCAATCCCAGCATCGAGGTTTATCTTCTAAATCCCGACGGCACCATTCGCGCATTTTCGGCGTCTCCCGAAAAAGTCAAACGCAAGCAGGTCCGGCTGGAACCGATCGAAAAGTGGCTGTCCGGCAACCGTCGATTCCCGGTCCTGGGTGATGATCCCCGCAGTACAGACGGAGAAAAGGTCTTTTCCGTGGCACCGATTCCGACGAATGGCTCGCCACAGGGGTATCTCTACGTGATTCTCGGTGGCGAATCCTACGACAGTGCGGTTCAAATGCTGAATCGAAGCTACATCCTTCGAATCAGCCTATTCCTGATGCTGGCGAGCCTGGCCTTTGCCCTTCTGGCAGGGCTTCTGTTGTTCGCTGTTCTGACCGGTCGTCTCAAACGGCTCACCCGCACCATAGACGCGTTCCAAAAAGGCCAGTCCATCCCCCGGATCGACTTCGAGGGTCGAACCCGGCGGAAGGGCGGGGACGAGATCGATCGGCTGGAGGAGACATTCCTGGAGATGGCCGAACAGATCCAGGAACAGATGGCGCAGCTCCAGAAATCGGATTCCATGCGGCGGGAGCTGGTGGCCAACGTTTCACACGATTTGAGAACTCCGCTGGCCATGCTTCGCGGATACATCGAAACCGTCCTGCTCAAGGAGGAGGCTCTCAGTCCTGAAGAGAACCTATCTGGAATCGGCGATTCAGCATTGCGAGAGGCTCGGCAGCCTGGTGGGCGATCTGTTCGAACTGGCCAAACTGGATTCGGAAGACGCCAAAGTCTCCCGCGAACCGTTCAATCTGGGAGAGCTGGTTCAAGACGTGGTGCATGAATTTCAGCTAAAGGCAGAGGAGAAGAAGATTCAGATCGTGATTGACAGCGATCCGGATCTGCCCTTCGCGTATGCCGACATCGGACTCATCGAGCGCGTCCTGGTAAACCTCCTCGACAACGCCGTCCGGCATACCCCGGACGATGGCGTCATTCGACTGGAGATGACATTCAATGATGGGGACATTGCGGTTCAGGTCAGCGATACGGGGAGCGGAATTCCCGAAAAAGACCTGGGCAACGTGTTCGAACGGTTTTACCAGCCGGATGTCGGCCGCACGCGCGAGCCCGGCCACGCCGGTCTCGGGCTTGCGATCACCCGGAAAATACTGGAGCTGCATGACCGCTCCATTGCCGTCACCAGTCTACTGAACTCGGGCACCACCTTTTCGTTTCGCCTTCCCACATCCCAGGCCGCCTAGCCGAATCTAAATCGTTATAAAACTGTGATAATCTCGTGATGACCCCCGTTTCGAAATGGGGCTACGATTGCATCGCCCGTGAGATCAGGGTGCTGAATGTGTTTGAAACCCTAGATCAGAACCACTGGAGGTGCATCATGAAACGAAACGTCTGGTTGTTCACCATCTTGTGTACGGGGTTATTGCTGGCCTTCAACAGCCCGGCTGTCGCCGACGGAAAGCATGGAGCCCGTACCTACTATGTGACTATCACGAACCTTACCGGGGGCCAGGTCTTCAGTCCACCGATTGTCTTTACCCACAACGGTGGAGTAAGTCTCTTTGAGGCGGGAGAACCGGCCAGCGATCAGCTCTTTCCGCTGGCAGAAGACGGCGATACAGGTCCTCTGGCCGCCGCCCTTGCCGCTGACCCGAGGGTGTTCAATACCGTCGCGACCAGCGACTTTGTACCCCCCGGGACCTCCGTCACTCTGGAGATCACCGCACGCGGACGATTCCGGTATCTATCTGCGGCCAGCATGCTGGTTTCGACCAACGACGCATTTTTCGCGGTTCAAAATGTCCGGGTGACGCCCTGGGGCTCCAGATCGAAAACGGGAGGTGCCTATGATGCTGGAAGCGAGTACAATTCGGAGATCTGTGATTTCATCCCCGGCCCCCCGTGCGGGAACCCTGGCGTGCGTGACGAGGATCAGGCGGAAGGCTTTGTCTACGTTCATTCGGGAATTCACGGCACTGGAGATCTGGATCCGGCCGCTGTGGACTGGCGCAATCCCGTGGTCCGCATTACGGTGGAACCGGCAGGCCACTAACCTTTAAAAGGGGAATGAAAAGAATCCATTTAACAGAAACGTTACCGGCAGGAATTTTCAGCACCCGATCTCCTGGGGTTGGCAGAACACAGCGAATCGAAGGATAGAAAGCGATGAGATCTCTATATACTGAACGCATTTGGATCGCGTTAGCCATACTGTGCGCAGCAATGCTGTTGCTTGCATCAGGTGCAGTCGAGGCGCTTGCAGACAGAGAGGATTCGGCCACGGCAACCTTTTTCGTCGGGTGATACGATGTTGGCAAAGCGGCCCTGGAGGGGCTCGACGGTGTCAACAATGTGGAAAACGGCTTTCGTGGATTTCGGGAGATCAACACGGTCGACTACGATCCGTCACGGATCACCCTAAAAGAAATGGAGGCCGCCCTTAAGGCTTCCGGCACTTTTCGCGGAACGGCGAGCGGGCCAAATACCACAGAAGAGAAGTAAAAGAATTCGACCTGCCTGTAGAGCTTTTTGATTATTGCGTTTGGTCCGACCCGAAAGCGACAGTCACCGGCTCACCGCAACCGCCCGGACTCGGCCGACCTGCGAAAGGGTCCGACGCCATGATCGGTCTGCCGCCGGTTTCGACCACAACTCACCGTTGGACAGAACGGCGAAGATTTCCGTATCGGAATGCGCAAACCGCTCCACCATGACCCGCGGCCAGGGCGCTGCTGTCCCGTCCGATGCGTCTTGCCACGTGCTGCCGCCGTCAAAGGATTCCTCGATTCTTCCGTTTCGGGATACACCATCGGCCGGACCTGCGATGATGTGATTCGGATCGGATGGATCGACCCATACCGCGCGGATATAGCACCGGTAGATCATATACCAGGCTTTGCCGCCGTCCGTGGATCGATAGAGCCCCCCGCCGGTGGGTGCGAAAACAAGATCGGACGATGAAGGGTGGACCACGATTGAGTGCACGTCAGGATGAACCAGGGTCCCCAACTCCCGGGCGAAATCCGGGTTTCCGTCGCTGCCGTCTGCAAGCCGCCAGGTATAGGCCGCGTCATCCGAGATGAGGACACCGCCCACCTCGACAGCTACATACACACGGCCCGGATTCGGAGCAGCGGTCGCAACGGCGAATCCCCGGACGCAGCCGGATTCCGGGGAGTAAGGCAAAAACCAGCCAAGGGTATCGCGCAGCGAACCCACCTCTTTGCGGTCGGCCCAGCTTTCACCGCCGTCGCGTGACACCCAGATACCGGCAGGTTCCGTTCCTGCAAGAAACGTTGTCGGGACCGCGACAAGATGATCCAGCCATCGCACATGAACGTTGGCTATGGGGCCGTTTACGGTTGTCCATGATTTGCCGGTATCGGTAGAACGCAGAAGGCCATCGGCAGTCCCTGCCACGATCACATCTTCGGTGACCGCAATGCTGGTCAAAGGCGTGTCCGGCAGCACGTGTTTAATGATGCGCCATTCGCCCTCGCTGAAGGCCGCGATGAAGAGGCCGACAGCGGTTGCAATATACATGGTTGTTCCCATGGGCCGATTTCCATCCGACAGAAGCCGCTGTTCCTGCCGGGTTAATAAATTCCGACACATGCAGTACGGTGGCAATCGCCGCCGATAAATTTATTCATCAGGGACGGTATCCGCTCGCTTCTGTGTTCGAAGGATTCGCTTTCCGCCATTGGAAATCCGGAATCTTTCCAGGCCTCGACACCGCCTTTGATAACCGATACGTTGGAAAAACCCTGCTCAACAAATTCCTCCGCCACACGGGCGGAAGTTGCTTCTTCGACTCAGGCGCAGTAGAAGATCAGTTCCCGCGCGAAGGAGAGTTCTTTTTTTCTGGACAGGAACTCACCACGTGTAAACGCGCCCTTCACACGCATCTGTCGGCATTTTTCCTCATCTTCATAGGCGCAAATCAGCTCGGCAAAACCGGATGATCCGCTCGCCCAGGCTTCTTTAGGTTCGATTCGAGTTATATGTGATGCCATGATGTCACCTCCGTCGGCGATCGGCAGCTTGAAGTATGCTGCCTCATCATTTGAGTTGGTTTTGTTTGACGTAAGCCGGAAATCGTTTCGTTGTCTGATTCTGGAGGTCAATTTAAGATTTCATCGAAAAATTTCCGACTGTTACGAACTAATGAAAAGGTATCTATCTGGAGTCGGATGTCAAATAAAGACAGGGTTTCCGCTGTTGTGGTGGAAGAGGCTAAAAAGAAGGTAGCGAGAGAGGTTCTTGATTCGATGGCTTCCTTTTAGCTGAATAGCACAATTAGCTCAGACCGGTATTTTCTATTTCGAAATCAGAGAGATAAAAAAAGTAGTACCTATCTATTTTATTACTCTACCCGTCCCCTCTTTCCCGACTCAATTTTTGATCAGATTTTCACACCTAGAGTATTGTATTTGGTTTTCTGACTGTGGTAGGCTTTTCGTAAATCTTTTCCCATTTTTAATTCTAATTCCTGTTGCATCTCGAACCCCACACCCTTACCTTGTGATGATCTGAAATCTTCTCTTTTGAGCTTCTTTTGAATCTGTTTCTTCCATCCGACGGCCTGCTGATTTCGGCGTAAACAGTGCCGGAATGGGCGTACCCACACGGCGTCCATCCGAAATAAATTGACTAATTTGTCCCATATCCGGTGAAAGGTGAGATCTTCATGGCATATCCATGGATACCTCTACCGCTGCTGGTGTTTAAACTTCCGGATTTCGCCTCCAAAGGACGCTGAGCGGCCTTTGGAGGCAACTCAACCCTGGTCTGAAGGAGTCAATCCTGCTCACAGCAGGAGTGGACCATTTTGACATAGAGGGGGGCATCATGAAAAAAAATTCTGCTTTTAAACACTTATGGATAGTACGGCATCTTGCCGTAATTACGTTAGCTTTGGTACTCATGGCACCGGCGGCAGCCTGGGGCACGGGGAATCTGTTTTTGGGCGTCCCGGGCGGTAAAGGCGGTGTCGTCACCACCAGCGTGCCAGACGCCGCCAGGGTCGGGGCTGAAATCCTGAAAGCCGGCGGTAACGCCATTGATGCCGCGGCGGCCGTGCAATTTGCCTTGAATGTGGTGGAGCCGTATTTTTCCGGCATCGGGGGCGGCGGATTCATGGTGATATACCTGGCCAAGGAAAGAAAGACCATCACGGTGGACTCCCGTGAAAAAGCGCCGGATGCTGCAGAACCGGATATGTTTGTCCCGTTTGTAAATGAATTCGGTTGGCCTGATGCTTTTTTTCTAGCTTCCACCAGCGGCCTGGCAGTCGGCGTCCCGGGAACCCTATTGGGAGTAGCCACCGCCTTGGAGAATTGGGGAACCATTTCGTTGAGCGAAGCGCTCCAGCCGGCCATCAAGCTGGCCGGGGACGGTTTTCGGGTCGGGCCCAAGTTGGCAGAGGCCACTGAACACTCACGGCTGCAGCACGAGATGGGCAATCCGGCCTATGAAGAGGCCCGGAGTGTATTTCGCCCAGGTGGTAATCCCCTAGTGCAGGGGACGCTGCTGGTGCAGTCGGATCTTGCCGATACCTTCGAGCTGATCGCCGATCAGGGAACCGACGTATTCTACAAAGGTGAAATCGCCAAGGCCATCGTGGCGGCCCAACTGGCGACCCGCACCCGCACTTCTGACGACAGCGATATCGATGCGGGCATCGGCCTCATGACCCTCGAGGATCTGGAAAACTACAACGTGGTCCTTCGCAAACCCGTGGTGGACAGGTACAGAGGATTCATTATCAAGGGCATGGGACCGCCCTCGTCGGGGGCCCTGACTGTGCTTCAGATTCTGAAGCTGTCCGAGCGCTTCCCCATCGGCGATGAAAATCAGGGGTTCGGTTTCGGATCAACCCGGACTCTGAATGTCATGCTTGAAGCCATGCGCCTGGCCTTTGCCGATCGTGCCGTGTGGATGGGGGATGAGGATTTTGTGGACGTTCCCAAGCAAGGCCTGCTCGACGATGACTACATCGCCATGCGCAGCGCCCTGATCGATCCCGATTCCCGTCAGGACGTTGTGGAGGCGGATGATCCGCGACCCTTCGAGAACAACCACTACTGGAAAAAGAGGAAGCTCTCCCGCCTGGATCCGGTAATGAAGAAGGGGGGTCACACGACCCACTTCAGCATCGTGGATCGCTGGGGCAATGTGGTCTCCTACACTACGACCATCGAATCATTCTGGGGGACCGGACTGATGGTGCCGGATTACGGATTTATGCTCAACAACGAGCTGACCGACTTTAACTTTATTCCCGCCGCTAATCCGGATCCGGATAACTTCAATCCTGGTGCAAACGATGTCGCGGCCAACAAGCGGCCCCGGTCGAGCATGTCGCCGACCATCGTATTCAACCGGTGGGGAAAACCGGTGGCCGCCTACGGGTCACCGGGCGGTTCGACCATCATCAACTCGGTGGTGAACATTTCCATGAACCTCGTCGATCACAAGCGAAACATCCAGGAGGCCATCGACCTGCCGCGGATATCACAAACCAGCGCCAACGGCAATCCGCTATGGGAGGCCGGGTTCTCTCAAGAGGTGATCGACGAACTGAAAACAGATCCTCCCTATGGCCACAACTTTCCAACGAATCCGACGGTGATCGGTTCGGTGCAGGGGGTGGCGATCAACCCGTTAACCGGGCTTCAGTATGGTGGAGCGGACAGAAGACGGGTCGGCGGTGTTGTCACTATACAGCGCAAGAAAACCGAACATGGCGGGCGTTACGACAGAGATGATGACTGGGATGATGACTGGGATGACTAGATCGAAAAGCCATGGTTTCCTAGTTTTGCGTTAACTGGCAGAATCGACTTGCATGAATCACGATCGGGGACCGGATTCGTTCCGGCCCCGATCGTTTGTCTTGTTTAATCAGGCCGACTCAATGGGAGGCGCTTGTCTGTGCTTCTTCAACAGCGCAGGTCTTTGGTTTGCCAAACATCAATCCGTAAAAAAAGGATGGGATGCAAAAATCGGTAAAGGTCGGTACCGAGGCTGCAGCCGCCAGAGAGAAACCCAGAACATAACCTGCGACTGTGGCCCCGCTGTAGAACGCCCAGCCGGTTGCAAGCAGCCAGACCGTCGCGACACCGCACGCAAAGCGCCTTGGTGCCTGCGCCGGGGGCAGCGGCCGGGTGCATAGATAATGTCGAATCCCGTGGTTGTACAAGGCATCGAACGGATGCCAGGGACGGATGGCGCCCAGTGCTGCAAAGGGAACCAGCAGCCACAACGCGGCTGCCGAGGCAAAAGCAGTTGCGATGGCGGCCCACACCATGCAGATGGCAGGGGAGAGGCGCAACCAGGGTCCGACTTCGGCCAGTTCAGTATCTGTGAGTTCCAGATATCCCTGTGCCTCGATCCGTTTTCGGGTCGTGGTGCATGTCGTATCCATATTTAGCCTCCTGTGAGGAATTCCTTCCGGATACGTGTCTGTCCCAGAGGATATTTGTTCAAGATAGTTTGTTTGTGGGATAAAACCTGAACTTAAAACGGAGGAAGGCACTGTCAATGTCAGGAGGGATCCGTGGAGGCGGGCGCCTTTTCTAATTTATATTCAAATGTGACCAAATATGTAGATGTGAAAAATGTCCCCTTTTTTCCATTTTCTAGGTATTTCGGAAGTTCAGTTCATCCTTTCACTTGACCCCTTGAATCCTGGAATTCTTGGATCCTATTTTTCTGATTAGCTTGATGCGACCCCATTTTCTTAAATCACCAACGCCGCCATATCCCTGCCGAATAACCCGATGCGATCGCCGGCTTTCACCGCAACATCGAGATCCCAGTCGAACGGATCCTTGCGGACCCCTCGATGGCCGATCCAGACCGCCATGCCGCTGCGGGCCGCCAGTAGTTTCCGGTTGAAAAAGATACTGTAAATGTCTTCTTTTGATATTCCCGCACGGGCCAAAAGCGAATGTACGGTTTCATCGTCCCGGGGGGAGATGCTGATGACATTTTCATTCACGCCTTCTGAGTTTTCTGCATATCGACGTAATTTTCCAAAAAGATGAATCTCAACCATGTTAATATTTTCCCTTGTTCAAATTTTCTTATAGATGCCCGATGTTGCCCTCCGACCTCCGCCCTCTGCCCTCCGACCTCCGACATCCGACATCTGCCCTCTGTCCTCTGTCATCTGCCATCCCCGTCCCCTGTCCTTACACCCGGATTACGACTCCTCTTCACCGGAAGTCTTTGTCAATGCCGATGCTAATAAACCAGCGGGAACAGCAACGATTCCAAGTCCTATAAATAGAATAAAGAAGGTAAAAATTTTACCACCAACTGTAATAGGATATACATCACCGTATCCGACAGTCGTGAGAGTCGCTACGGCCCACCACAGGCAATGAAAAACAGAGCTGAACTGGTCGGGTTGATCATTATTTTCACAGTAGTAGATTCCGACCGCGGCAAGATAAATGACAAAACAAGCTGCAATTAGAAACAGTATCAATTCTCCCCTAATTTCGGCAAACGCTCTTTTGTAGTGCTGCAGCGCGCTGCTGTATCGAAGAAATTTAAATACCCTGGCCAATCTCATTAACCGAAGCAGCCTTATGGATCTTAGATCGATGCCTCGGGCGATGTAGAATGGTAAAATTGCCAATAGATCGATGAGTCCGTAAAAACTGAAGATGAAGGACAGCTTACGTTCAGCGACAACGATTCTTAGCACGTATTCAATGGTAAATACGGCAACTGTAAATATCTCAACTGCTCTTAGAATCTGTCTCTGGAAATTCGATAAATTTGGTAGCGTTTCGATGGAAAAAGAAATCAACGAAATGACAATCAATACCTGTATGACAATGTCAAAAAAGCGTCCGGCTGCAGTGTCGTCCGTCTCAACGATCTGTCTTAATCTCTCCATAGATTCCGATTTTCTTGTTTCAACGTGTTCCAATGTTATCACTCGCAGGTCGAACGTAACTTATTAGCGAACACAAGGGCCCGATTCTATTGGATGTCGCTTTGTGCGCATGTAATCATTGATCTTGAACATATATAATATCATGAAATCCGGAAGGTTAAAAATTTGCGTAGATTTTGATGTGGTGTGATGTTCTTTAAAAGCAGCAATCAGGTTAGACCGACATTTTCGGTGTCAAAATCTTTGAAAATTGTATTTATCCATTAACTTGGGTTTTATCCGCCGTCCGTGTGGCGGATTCACCCGCCTCAGGAGGGTTTACCCGCACTAGGCGGACCTCAGATCCCTGAACCCTATCTTATTAATTCACTCGGCCCGCTCGTACTGAGCTTGTCGAAGGGCTAGTCCTGCTTGTCCTCAGCATCGCCGAAGGGCCGGTCCCGCTCGTACTGAGCACAGCCGAAGGAAGCATGGTCGAGGTAAGCAAGCGGCTTGTGGGGTCGTAGCCATCAGGCGACCTGTGAGGTCATAGCCTTCAGGCGAAGCCCCAAGCCCCAAGCCTCAGCCCCTTGAAGCCTAATTATATCTTTTCACTTGAATCCTGGAACCCTTGAATCCTTGGATCCTTATCTTTTGCTATCTTGATCCGGCCCCATAAGCCCACTAAGCACGTCCTATGTTTCACTAAAACGCCAGGGTGTCGGCCTTTTCTTCTTCGGCCAGATGTTCCTCCCACCTCTTGCCCCAAAGATCGGGAACTGTTTCTTCAACGGCGACGATGGATTCGTAAGAGACATTTAACTCTGTAAATATATTGGCCATTTCTTCGCTGCTGGGGGCGAACCACAGACAATACCTCACCCCTTCCTCTTTATTGTAGTAGGTCCGTATCCATTTCGCCGTCTCAATGTTGGCCAATTTCCCCCAGTTTTCTTCTACTTTTGCCCAGGGGATGTTCGGATCCCTGTGAACCACCATGAATTTTGCCATCTGTTTCATGACCCCGCCTCCTTTTTTGTAATCTTGCCAAAGACACCTCATCTTCATATACCCATCGGATTCGAGAATATGGTACGCTGCCGGCCAGGATTCTATTTGACATTCTGAACTTTTGGATAGTAACTGGTATTAATATAGATTCCGATGTTGGATACGCAACTGGCCAACACATTCCCTGCAATTTGTGACCGCTCCTGTTCGCGCCTCTTGATAAAGAATCGGACATTGGGTCCTGCTTTCAATCCTCGGCAGGAATTCAGCACAGCCCTTCCGCCATCGTCAAGGCAGATGTGTTTGGCTACGGCGGGTTTCACCAACACAAGAGAAAAAGGTCACCCATTCGGTAACGACTGAATTACACTTCTGTCGATATAAAAAGGACTGGCACCATGAATCCTACAAATACGGTAACAGCGGAAATTGAAAACAAATTTTTTATCCTGGGCGATGAACGTGTCTCTCGCTTAAAATCACCTGAAATTTTTTCAGCAATGATGAAACAGGTCGGCATGGAGGGGACATACGGATCCTTCAATGTCGAATCGGGGAAGATGCGCGAGGCGTTAAATCAGCTCAGATATTTAAAGATAACCGGCGCAAACGTGACCGCCCCCTATAAAGAAACCATTATGCCCTATATGGACGAACTCTCGGAAGGCGCAATGATTATTGGATCGATTAACACCATCGTCCGGAAAGGGGATAAGTTCAAGGGATATAACACCAACGCCATCGGCTTCATGGATGCACTGAAAGAAGCCAATTTTGAGGCAGCCGGCAAATCCGCGCTGGTATTCGGGACGGGTGGTGCAGCGAGAGCGGTTGTGTTTATTCTCAACTGGGTGGACACAAAACCGATACTCATCGCCGGTCGAAGCCGGGAAAAGACCCTCCAGATCATCAGGCAGATTGGCGGCGGAGAGGCGTGCCCGTTGGACACCCTGCCTGATCGCCCGCTTCCGGTACACCTTCTGGTAAATGCAACGTCCGTTTCCAGCCCCGAGGAAGCTCCGGATTTGGCCGAACTCGTCCATCGGCTCCAGTTGCCGGATTGTGAACTGGTGATCGATCTAAATTACGGCCGATCCCGTAATTTCTGGCAGGAGATGGCGCAGGCCAACGGCATCCGCTTTGTCGACGGACTTTCCACGCTGATCAACCAAGCCAGACGGACGTTTGCCTTATGGACCGGGATTCACGTTGAACCGGAATTGATTTCATCGATAATTCAGTCAACCTCAGTGGCACAAATTTGACGTGCAACCTAATCTCTTACGGGGTTATAAACTCATGCAGGAAAGGATGACAACATGGCGGCACAAGAAATAGAATACATTCAAACGTTCAAGGATGTGTGTAAAAAGATAAATTCTTCGTTGAATATCAGCAACGTGTTGAAAGCGATAACTGAAAACACGGTAAACATATTAGATGTCAAAGGATGTACCATTTTTCTTCTGGATAGATCCGGGAAGAAATTGGTTGTTGGTTCGTCATACGGGTTGAGCGAAGATTATGTGCAGAAAGGACCGGCGGACTCCGAAAAGAGCATTGTCAGTACGTTGAGTGGAGAATGGGTAATGATTTCAGATGTGGAAAACGATAACAGAATTCAATATCGAGACGAAGCAAAAAAAGAGGGGATCACATCGATCCTTTCCGTTCCGATGTCCGTCAAAGGAACCATCATTGGCGTACTTAGAATTTATACATCGGATTCAAGAGCCTTTGAAGATATCGAAAACGAATTCATATCCGTCCTGGCAGAGATCGGGAGCATTGGAATTGAAAACGCAAGAATTTATGACCACCTGAAAACCGAACATGAAAAATTGATCAGAGATGTTAATCAATGGTTCGAATTCGGGGTATCCCCTGGCAAATAGAAAACAGACGGAAACGGATAAACCGACGGACGCCCCGTATGGTTTCCGCATCCCTCATCCTTCAGCCGCATCGCCTGCGAGCGGTATCCTGAGAGAAAGGTGGGTTCCCTTTCCCGGTTCACTTTGTATACCAAACACTCCGCCCAACATTCGGCCCCGTTCGTCCATGGCCGTCAGGCCGAGTCCGCGGTCCGCTACATGCCGTTTCCACACCTGATTGATGTCGAATCCCCTCCCGTCATCTTCGATGGCCAGGAGCACATATTTTGAGGTTTTCCTGATGGTGACCCCGGCGGTGGTCGCCTCGGCATGCTTGACGATATTCTTTAGGGCTTCCTGGACGATCCGGTAGACGACGATCTGATTCTCTATGATAAACAGGTGATCCACCGGGTCCATGTCCAGAGAGATACGAATCGCGACATGCGCCTCGATATCGCGTTTCAGCCAGTTCAACGCGCCGCTCAGCTTCAGGTCTTCGATAATCGCGGGATTCAGGTCGCGAGACAGGTTCCGGGCCTTTTCAATAATTCCGTCGATGACGCCAAGGGTTTGATCGATGTCTTTCCTGAGCTTCTGCTGATCCTTCCGGAGCCGGTTGGCGATCGCAATCTGTTGCATTTTCAACAGGGCCAGGTCCTGCCCCATAACATCATGGATCTCCAGGGATATTCGCCGCTGTTCGTTCTCCTGGGCACTTAACAGCCGTGTCGACAGAAATTGCAGGCGGTTGTGCGAGTCCTGTAAAGCTTCCTCTGCGATCTTGCGTTCCGTGATATCTTCGATAAATCCCTCCAGATAGAGTGTTTCTAGAGTCGTATCGAGCACTTTCCATCCGTGAAAGTTTCCCACGAAGGTGGTCCCATCCTGCCGGCAGAAATTGACTTCCGCCGCAATGGGAACGTCTCTGGATAGAATCTGTTCAATCAGTTTCGTTCGGTCTCCGGGATGTGCATAAAGCTGCGCTGCAGAGTCTCCGATCGCTTCGAGAAGGTCTTCCGGCGATGCGTAACCGAACATTTTGGAAAGGGCGGGATTGACATTTATGATACGGCCGTCCGGGGTGGACTGAAAAATCCCCAGAATGATGTCTTCAAACATCCTGCGGTATTTTTCTTCACTGGCTTTAAGGGCATCTTCGGCCTGTTTGCGTTCGGTGATGTCTTCGCCAATGGACTGGTATTCAACAAGATTTCCCCGGTTGTCGTAAAGCGCCCGGTTGGTCCATTCTTGCCATCGGATCTCGCCGTTTGGGGCAATCACCCGATGCTCGTGGGACTGAACCGCAGACTCCGGTGTCAGGGCCAGAATGTTGTCCATCACGACATCCCGTTCCGGCTCAGGAATCAACTGCAGGAAATTTGATCCGATAAGCTCATCTCGCGTTTTATTGAAGTACTCGCAGTAGGTCCTGTTGACAAACCGGATGATGCCTCCCGGCCGGAACGTGCAGATTAACACCGGCATGTCCTCAACGACTGCCCGATACCGCTTCTCGCTGGCTTGTAATGCCTTCTCTGCACGTTTTCGCTCACTGATATCGACGATGATGGTCTGTATGGCGGGTTCTCCATCCCATTCGACGATCATGACCCTGTTTTCCAGCCAGATCAGAGACCCATCTTTTCGAACTCCATGGTACTCATAGCTCACCGGCGCCGTTTCTCCCTGAAGGCGGGCATCTTTATACTCGATCATCCGTTCTCGATCGTGTGGTGCGATCAGCGGTACGACCGAATCCATCCGTAGAATTTCTTCGGGTGAATACCCATGGATCGACGCCCATTCCCTGTTGACAAAAAGTGGCTTGTGGTTCCGGTGAATCAGAACCCCCTGGAGAGATCCTTCGATAAGGTTACGAAATCGCCACTCGTAGGTTGGTTGCTCCGGCATGATGCACACAGCTGATTATTGGGTGATCTGATCACAGACGACCTGGACGCTGGACCGTTGCCGACAGGCCAAAAATCCATATGGAGTTATCTCCAAAGCTCCGGTTTGCCCATGACGCTCGACCCGATGATGGGCTCGGGTCCCACTTCCTGCAGAGCGGTCTCCTGGTAGAGGCGAAATACATCAACGACTAACTCTTCCCAGGCGACCGCACGCCGACGGGATTCTGCATCCAGTTTCTGGAACGGGGGGTTGGCGGCAAACTCCATCGCTCGACGGCCAAGATCGACTGTTTCATTCCGGGGAGCGCCGGAAACCAGATCACTCAGAAACTGGTCCGGGGGATAGAACGCGCTGGCTCTTTCCAGGTCCCGGAACACCTGCATCAGGAGCACGTTCCGAGGGCCTTCCCATAACTCATTGACCATGGCGTCTCGAAACATGCGCGGTAGTGCGCTGAAATCTTCGATGACCCCGTGGCCGCCAAAAATACTGATCGCCTTTCGGATCATGTTCACCGCATCATAGGAGGTGACCAGCTTCTGGATGATGATCAGTTCACGAAGCAAAAAACGCCTGCGCTGTTGCTCCAACGGCTCCCTGGAGACCAGGCCGGGTTGCAGACGCCCGCCCAATTCCTGGAATAGGGCGAAGATCTTGAACAATCCGGCCAGACAGCGTTGAGACTCGTGCACCACATCACGTACCTGTTGGTTGGCCAGGGCCCACTCCCCGATCTTGGCACCGAACACGTCGCGAAACTCGGCATAAAGTTGGGCCTCCCGAGCGGCCCGGGTCATGCTGCCGGCATTGGCAATGGCAGCAGCAATACGCGACAGGCTCAGAACGATGCCGACGACATTGGCAACACCCCGATTCGTGGGACCGATGGCATGACCTATTGCGCCGTTGTATTCGATTTCGGCGGTCGGCACCTCGGCAGTGCCCAATTTCCATTTGATACGGTTGATACGGAACCCGTTGCGAATCTCTTTTTCCTTGTTCCCCGGAAGCCAGGCAGGGACAATGAAGGTCCCCACATCCTCACTGCCGGAGACCTTTGCGGCAACCACGGCATAATCGGCATGAACCGCCGAAGTGAAAAATTTATTTCCATAAAGTCTGTAGCGCTCGCCCTCCGGTACGGCTTCCAAAAGGATGGAAGGGATGTCCGAACCTCCCTGGATCTCGGTCACAAACTGGGCCCCGATGCCGAATTCTCCGTCCACGCCTTCCGCGCAATGATCGAGAAAGGTCCGGACATCAGGAGTCTGGTCCTCTGGAAATGCTTGAATCAGGGCCACCAACCCCTCGGTGCATGCCACCGGACACATCACGCCGAACTCACCCAGCTGGTGCAACAGATAGCGTTTGGCCATTCTCTCCCAGGGGGTGACTTTGGACGAGAAGAGCCCCTCACCGAAGATCTCCTTCTCCAGGGTCATGGTTTCAGATGCACGGACAATGCGGTCGATGCGGCGATTGTAGGCATCGTAGTGCTGGACATACGGCAGCTTGTCGGGGCAGCCGCCGGTATCCGCCAAAGGCCGCCAACGAAAAGAGACGTTGCGGGAAAACTCCCGAAGCTTGCGATCCAGCTCAGCAAATTCATCTCCCGCGAAATGCTTGAGCGCCTTTTGAAGAAAAGGGTCATCGGCGTAGAATTCAAAGCTGTGAAGTCGCTCGAGAAACACGTCAAATGTATATGGATTGTTGCGGTCAGGAAGACTCATACGTTACCCCCTTTTCAAAACAACGCCGGTAATCGTCCTAAATATCGCTTTGCCAGCACATGGCGGATACGTTGTCATGGGATGCTCGGGACAAGCTCGAATTCAGGCAAGTTGAAAATCAAGTACAGGAATACGGATCGTGTGAGATGTAGTAGAAAATTTAAAAAATGGTCAGATTTAACCGTATTATAAAAATCTATATCAAACTCTTGTGAAACTGCAAGAAAGAGCTTCTATCGTGACACGTGGCATAAGCTTGGGGGATAAATCCTGTCGTCTCCGGCGCCGCCATAGGTTTATGCGCCTCAGGCGTGCAGGTGAGCCCCAGAGAGCGACGGCGGGTGATCTCCGACATCTGACCTCCGACATCCGTCCTCTGTCCTCTGCGCTCTGATATCTGACTTCAGACCTCAGACATCTGCTATCTATCCTCGACCCCTTGCTTGTGGGGTCGTAGCTCAAAGAGCGTAGCCCCATGGATCCCCTATCTCTGAATTTGCCTTCCAACATTGTAAAATGATATTCTATAACATCTGCCGTTGAGAGCAGATTCCTGTTCTGTCGAAGCATCTATATCCCGGATATCGCACCGAAAAGATTTCATGCAAGGTTCGGGATAGGGAATATCTTTACGGGGAATTCCTCGCCTTGAAAATCTTCGCCTATTTACTTGCCGTTTTATTGGGACTCCTCGGCTTCGTGTTCGTTACCGGAGCACAGGGGCAGTGGATGCGGTTGGCTGTCGGTGTGGTGCTGATGTGCGCGGCTGTTGCCCTGGTGCTTCTCGTCCGCCATCAGACAGAACATGTCACGACGATTGTTCAAAAGATCGACCTCCCGGGGGACGTGCACCTTGAGGGGCTGACATGCCGCTCCTGCGGAGGCAGCCTCGGCAAAGAGTCCATTAGCGTCAAGGGCGGCGCGGTGTTTATTGACTGCGAGTTTTGCGGAACGGCGTACCAGCTCGATGAGGAACCGAAATGGTGATCTCCGGGACTGTCCCCAAATGGATCGGATTTCTCGCGGACTGCCTTCGACGGGACTTGGCCGGCTTCCTGAATGCGTTTCGCCCCGATCCCCTGCCTTTGGGCAGACTGTTTGCCTACCGCACATATCCCACCGGCGGCGAGCGCCGGATTCACTTGCAGATCCAGCCGGACGAAGGCGGGGTTCTCATCGTCGATGCCACGGACGTCGTTCATCTGAACCCCACTGCGGCAGCTCTGGCCAAAATGGCATTGGATGGGAAGACACGGGATGTGGCCGTTCGCATGCTGCGCAAGCGCTTCTCCCATACCGATGCCACACCGCTTCATCAAGATGTCGCCGCCGTCTTCGACCTGGTAGACCATCTGTCGACAACACCGTTTGACTGCCCCACCTGTGGCATCGAGAATCCGGAGCACATTCCGTTGTTCAGTATCAAAAGCCATGCTCCCTTGAAGGCCGACCTCGCGCTGACCTATGGCTGCAATAATTCCTGTCGGCACTGCTACAATGAATCCAACCGCACCACAATGGCGCCGCTATCCATGAAACAGTGGCGCCGGGTGATCGATAAAGCAGCCCGGCTGGGGATTCCCCACGTGATTTTTACCGGGGGGGAACCGACCCTTGTGGACGGGCTTGCCGAATTGATCGCCCATGCCGATCGAATCGGGCTGGTGACTGGACTCAACACCAACGGCCGGCGGCTCTCCGATCCGGCGTTTGCCGGCAGGCTCGCAAAGGCCGGCCTGAGCCACGTTCAGATCACGATCGGTTCGTGCCGGGCGGCCGTGCACAACGCCATGACCGCCGCCGAATCGTTTGACGAGACGGTAGCCGGCATCCGGAGGTGCCTGGAAACGGGCCTGCACACCATCACCAATACCACCCTGACCCGGCAAAACGTGGACCACGCCGAAAAGATCGTAGGTTTCCTTCACACGCTGGGCCTTCGGACCATCGCCATGAACGGGATGATCTATAGCGGGAAAGGCCGCTGTTCCACCGACGCGATTCCGGAAGATGAGATGGGCCCAGTGTTGGTGCGCGTGCGGGATCGCGCCCGGGAACTTGGCATGCGCCTGCTCTGGTACACGCCGACGGCATATTGCAGGCTTTCGCCCATGGAATTGGATCTGGGGCCACGACGCTGCAACGCGGCCGAGTATTCGATCTGCATCGAGCCCAACGGTGATGTGCTGCCCTGCCAGTCCTACTACAGAGCCGCCGGCAACTTATTGCGCGATCCCTGGACCGGCATCTGGAACAGCCCCCTGTTTCGCAGCTTTCGGGAGCGCGTGGACAATCCCGGCGACTGCGGCCTACCGGAAGAATGCACTCATTGTCCGGACCTGAAACTTTGTGCCGGCGGGTGCCGAATCGAGCGCGAAAAAAACCTCCAGGCTGACGCATCACGAACCGACAGCATTTGCGTCACGGCGTGAGCAGATACGGTCGGATCGGAAGAATAACGGAAGCGTAACCTGACATCGGATGGTGAACAGATGGCACTGAAACAATTCTTTGGACGAATATCGCCGGCATCGGCCGATCCCCTCGAACGGGCCGGCATCGCACCCGGCCTGTACCCCTATCAGCGGGATGCCGACGGCACGTACACGCGGTTTCATTTGCGAGTGGACGCCGGCGGGTCGGGTCTTCTGCTGGCCAACACCACTGCGGCCGCCTGGCTCGCACCCTCCGGGGTCATCATTGCCAAAGGGGTATTGGACGCCGAAAGCGACGATGCGATAGTCAAACGGCTCACCGCATCCTTTCGCAACGTGACGGCCGATACGGTGGCAACCGATTTGCGACGTGTCCGCCGGATCATCGACGACCTCGCGGCCCCCGGCGATAACTACCCCCTTGTGAACCTTTCCGATCCTTCGTTTACGCCGGAGGCGGTTCGGCTCGGAAAGCCCATATCTGCAGACGTGCCCCTGGCAGCGCCGGAGCGGCTGACACCCATCCTGGACCGCATGTGGCATCACGGGATCCCCCACGTGACCGTCGTTGCCGGTGAAGCACCCGATCCAATGCACCTGGTTCGAGCGGTGGAGCGGGCCGAGGATTTAGGGCTTATCGCGGGCGTCCGCGGCCGGGCAGCTGATCTGACGAAGGGAACGCTCATCAAAGATCTGGCACTGGCCGGAGTGGATCACATCAACGTGTTGGTTCTCTCGGCGGTGTCCGACGTACACGACGCCCTGGCCGGCAGCAGAGACCATGAACGGATCGCTTCGGCCTTCGCCCGGATTCAGGAAAATGAAGTTTGCCCCGTCGCCGAAGTGGCGCTGGTCGATTCGACCATCGAAACCATCGAGGAAACCTTCGCCTGGTTGGAGGCTGTCGACATCCGGAATATCGGGTTTTACGCCATTGCCGTCGCCGAAGACTCCGCGTCGCATCCGGCACTGACGGCAAACGCACTGATGCAGGCGGCGGAGATCATCGAAGAAACCGCCGATGAGTTTGACGTCCGCTACCTCTGGTATCCACCGGTCCGTTTCGATACCGTCCGGCCGCTATGGGAGCAGGTCCTGCGGGGCCCTCGATGCTCGGGCGATCACGCCGTTCGGATCGAACCCGACGGGCGTGTCATTGCGGCCCGGGGACCGTTCGTGTCCGTAGGCAATCTGCTGACGGATGACTGGAGTGCGATTCGAGATCATGAGACGTACCAAGCCTACCGAAGGCGGGTGGAAACCGATACCCATTGCGATCAATGCCCGGGTCTGGTGACCTGTGCGGCCGATTGCCCCCGGGATCCGGCCGGCTGGGCCGCAGGGTGGGAAGAAACCGATACAATGGAGATGCTGTCATGAAAGTGGTCCTAAAGCATATCATCGCAGCCGTGATCGTGGTATTTGCCCTTGCCGGCAACTCGCTCGCCCAGGAATATTTCTTCTCTGTACCGAAAATGCAGATGCAGGTGACCGTCGAGCCGGACGCTTCCGTGACGATCGTCTACGATATTACCTTCCGGAACAGCCCTCGCGGGCACCGGATCGATGTGGTGGACATCGGCACACCGCATTTGAAATACGACCTGAGCAAAGTGACCGCCTCCATGGGCGGTGTCGGTTTATCCGACATTCGCCCCTCCCAGTATGTCGACGGGTTTGAAGTCCATCTGCACGCCATGGGGATCCCGCCGCGCCAGACCGGCACGCTCCATGTCGAATTTCCCATGCCGGACATGGTGTTCCAGGACACCACGCGAAAGGATCTCGCCTCGCTGCGGATCACGCCCACCTGGTTCGGTCGTAGATATGTGGCCGCGCCGGGCGACATCGAGCTGGCCATCCATCTCCCCGAAAGCGTCACGCCCGACGAGGCCCTGCACCAGGGGATTCCGTTCACCCAGAAAGCCCTGACCGATGCGGGCACCTCTGTCGTCTGGCTCTGGCAAAATGTCTATCCAAGCGAGGCCAGGATCGTGGGTGTGTCCTTTCCCAAGGCGGATCTGCACCGCGTCGTCGAAATCGGCATGTTCGGGCTGCTGGTCAAATGGTTCGAAGAATCCCCGGAGTTGCGAAAGCTGTCGGGATTTTTTCTTCTCGGACTGTTTGTGTTTACGTTTTTGCGGTTTACCGGGCGTACCGGCATCGTTGTATGCATCGTGCTGGTCTTCCTCACGTTTCTGCTGATCCGACACAGTCCCGCGTGGCACCTTGTGTTGATACCGGTGGTGGTGGGGCTGACGATCGTCAACGAAGGGTATCTTCGCCGGCGTAGAACCCGTTACATGCCGCCGGTGGCTCAGCTCGAAGGGGGCGGCATCAAACGCGGATTGACGGCTCCGGAAGCGGCCGCGCTCCTGGAGCTGCCCCTTGGCAAGGTGCTGGGGCTGGTGATCTTCGGCATGCTCAGGAAGGGTATTGTGCAGCAGGTCACGGCCGAGCCCCTGACGGTAAACGTATCGGAGAGCTTCCGAATCGATGATCCAGAGGTCCGATCGAACAAGAAAGCGCGAGCCAAGCTCTTCCGCAAAGCAGGTCAGGACAAGGGCATCGTGGTGCACAAGTATGAGCATCCGTTTATCGTCCGGGTGCAGGAGAATGCCGGCAAACCGGTGAGCGAAGTCGATTTTACGGTTGCGCTCATGGATATGATCGAACGCGTCGCCAGACGGTTGAGGGGTTTCGATCTTTCCGATACCCAGGACTATTACAAACGAATCGTCCGGCGGGCCGTCGAGACGTCCGAGGGTATCGGCGATGTCTCCAAACGCGAAGACTGGATCGATCGTTACTTTACGTGGATTCTCATGGATGATGACTATTCCGGGGTGTTCACCTACGGCCGCGGCTATCGTCCCACATGGGTTCGCACTCCCACGGTGTTCGGGTCCGGCGGCGGCACGGCGCCGGCAGGCGGGACGCCCGGCAGGACGAGCTTTGGCGACGTGGCGGCATCCTTTGCCGGGTGGACGGAAAACACGATGGGCAGCCTGGCATCGTCTATCTCACCGAGTGCCCTCAGCACCGAAACCCTCACGGGCGGCTTTGTCGATCTGAGCGGAGCCGATCGCCTCACCGTGGACTTCTTCCAGGCAATCAGCGAAGCATCCTCAAGTGGTGGCGGAGGCGGCGGGGGCTGCGCCTGTGCCGGTTGTGCGTGCGCCTGTGCATGTGCGGGCGGAGGCCGATAACCCGATTATACTCGAAGCGGTTATAAGGACGTGGGCTCTAACAGCTTTCCATCTCCGTGGCTTATGAAAGAACAGGCGGCATGGCTGTCGCCGGCACGCGGACGACTGTGGCGCCGCATCCACATTGCCAGGCGCCGGGCGGTGCTGGACCTGGCCTGCGGTATCGGCGCTGTCACCGAAGAACTGGTGCGCCGGTCGGGAGGACCCATCGTGGCCCTGGACAGGCAGCACGACGCGATGGCCGATTCCGCCTCCGGTTTTGCAGACGCTCATCGCCTGTGTGGAGATGCCGGGCATCTTCCCTTCAAAAACGACGCATTTGAGCTGGTGTTTTGTCAGTTCGTTCTGTTGTGGCTCGACGTACCGGAAACGATCTCTGAAGTCCGGCGCGTGCTCGAACCGGGTGGGGTATGGGTGGCGATCGAACCGGACTATGGCGGCATGATCGAACACCCTCCGGAAATCGCGACCCGCCCTATCTGGCTTTCCGCACTCAAGCGATGCGGCGCCGATCCTGAGATCGGCCGCAAGCTTCCGGGGCTGCTTCAAAGGGCAGGCTTTTCCGTCCGTGTGGATTTGCTCGATCGACTGGAGTCGCCTTCTGCTGTTCGATACCGGTTCCTTCGCGAACTTCGGCTGACCGGCGAAGAAAAGAATGAGCTGAATCAAGCCGAGCAGGCCGACGCCCGCGCGAGCGATCCGGATCGCGTCGCCCACCTTCCCATGTTCCTGATCACCGCCACTAAAAACAACTGAAAGATAGATGATTTCTCAGGGGAAACTCGGGAACATTCGACGGTTCCTCTTTTTCAACAGGTTCATCTTTTAATCCACGAAAGATTAGGGTCTTGAAAACATATTTTTCAAGATGCGACCCGTTGTTCTTCCTCAACTGCCGGCGACAGGACGATTAACCAAATAAATGCCGCTGCCCACCAGCGCCAGGGCAAGAAGCAGCAGCGGCGTCATGGGCTCGTTCAGCAGCAGCCCGCCGGCCAGAACGCCGAAAAGCGGGGTGAGGAAGGTAAAGGACGCCAGGCGTGACGGCGGATAACGGCGAATGAGCCAAAACCAGGCAAGATAGGTAATGGAGGCAACCCAGAAGGCCTGGTAGGCGATGCAGCCCGCAATCACCCATGTAATTCGGGTCACGCCGGCCTCTCCCATGGCCACGGACCCGATCGGAAGTACCACGGCAGATACCACCAGTTGGTAGAGCAGGGTTTTGCCTGGTGAAATCCGCACCAGGGGACTAGCTTTGATGAGCACCGTCGTGGCTCCCCAGAGGACGCCCGCTGCAAGGACCATACTGTCTCCAACCAGCATACGATACGTGGGCAGCGAAATAGATTCGCCAAAGGCGGCGACAATCCCCGTAAACGCGCAGCACAGACCGCCAATCTGAATCAGTCGAATTTTTTCTCCAGGTATAAAGAGGTACGCTCCCAGCGCGACGACAAACGGTGAGACGTACATCAGGACGGCCGACCGTGACGCATTGGTATACTGGAGGCCCCAGTAGAGAAAGAGAAACTCTCCTGCGAAAAGCAGGCCTGCCGCAATGCCCCAGAACAGGGTGCCATCTTTTTCCCATAGCGGTTCGCGACGGAGCCACATCCAGATGCCCACCAGGACGGTGGCGCCCAACGACCGCATGCCGGCCTGGAGCATGGGTGAAATCCCTTCCAGGGCGACTTTAATGGTGACCTGCTGCAAGCCCCAGCTAGCGCAGAGAACCACCAGGATCACCATGGCGGTGAGGTCCAGAGTCTGAAATTGGTGAGAAGATTCATCCATCATACAGACAGGTTTGATGACCTCTTGGCTGGAAGGCTTTCATTCGGTCCGCTGGCCTTTGAAACTACGATAGCTGGAATCATTCTGCTGCAATAGAATTGGAGAATGACAGACAATACTGGGGCTGATCCGCACCATCGATCTACTAGCGCAGACCTCCGACATCTGCCCTCTGTCATCTGTCATCTGACATCCGACATCTGCCCTCTGTCCTCTGCCCTCTGTCCTCTGTCCTCTGATCTCCGATATCTGTCGATTGCCACCCCATCTTTTCATTCCAAAATCCGCAATCCAAAATCCAAAATACTGTACTCTGTCCTCTGCCCTCTGTCCTCTGATCTCCGATATCTGTCGATTGCCACCCCATCTTTTCATTCCAAAATCCGTAATCCAAAATCCAAAATACTGTACTCTGTCCTCTGCCCTCTGTCCTCTGATCTCCGACCTCCGACCTCCGACATCGGTCAAACGGGCATGCCGAACATCCGACCCCAACTCCAGAAGTGGCTGGCAAGCAACCGGGTGCCGGACCTAATTGAAGCAAAATATTGGTGGGCCATGAGGGCTTGAAGATCGTTATTGGAAATCAGGCTGGGGTAGTTTTCCGGCTTATCCGCCAGCGGAAAGAACAGGTTGCCGAAACGCTCGGGAATCTCCTGGGTCATCAGGGCGGTCAGGTATCGTGCGGCGGCAGTGTCCATATCAAATGCGGGCCACAGGTCGTAAATTACCCCTTCCAGAGCGAAAATCGCTTTTCGAAAAAGCATGAGATCGGCCGGAAAGACAAGTCCTTCAAAGGTTAGCTGTTCCAGAAGCGTGAACGTTTTTTTGATCTGGGGCAGGTGGGCAAACTCCGGGGATTGCATCCAGCCAAGGACCCGCTTGCGAAACGTCTCCCGCTGGGCGGGGCTGTCCCAGGAAGCGTCAATGGCCAGGGATTCTACCGAGTGGAGGACACCGCTCAAATCCTCGTTGAGGACGGCTTGAATCAGTTGTACGGTTTTGACCCGTTCGCTCCGGGTCAGATGTCCGGCCAGGGTCCAATCCAGGAGGCCGATCCGAAGGTGACCCGAGGCGGGATCTTTAAAGGCCAGGATATTGCCGGCATGGGGATCACCATGAAACAGAGTCGTGTCATGCCGGGAAAATAGAGGCCTGCAGATGAGGGCTTCGAACAGTACAGTTGCGCATCGCCTGCGCTGTTCCCGGTTCAGGACGGCATCGGTGATCTTGGGGCCGTCCAGATATGCCATGGCGGTCATTGTGTCTGTGCTGAAGGGAAAAAGCTGCGGAATCTGAATGCCTTCGAAATCCTCGAAAAAACGGGAGGCTTCATCCAGATAATCCTGTTCGGCAGCCAGGTCGATCTCCTTGACCAGCATCTCCCGCACTTCTTGAAATACATCCAGGAATCGAAAATCCTTGAAAGGGTACCGATGTCGGTTATTCTCAAAAAACGCGGCCGTTTTCTCCAGAATTGCCAACTCTTCTTCAAGCTGCTTCCGAAGGCCGGGCTTGAGTATCTTGAAAACCCCTTGAATCTTCTCCCGGGATGAAGGCGGATTCCAATGGAACGGGATGACGGCGCCGACACTGGCTTCAGATAAGATGGCCGGTTTCACACTCACCCGGTCCCGGCAGTCGGTGAGTTCCAGGTGGCAATCGATCCGTTCCATAATGCTGCCTATGGCGGTGCCGTAGGAGCCGTTTTCCAGGTGGATGAGCCACTTTTTAACCGCCGGATCGATATTGGGGTTTCGGGCGATGAGCTGCCCCAGCTTGTGAAGGGTTGGAAAGAGTTTGGCCAACTCCAGCAGCCGTTCCCGGGTATCTGCCTCCGGGTCCAATCTCAGTTGGCAAATCACCAGTTCCATGAGGCGGCGTCGATCCACCCGGGATAGAAAAAATTCAATACCATCACGCACCACGGATCGGTACCGGCTATAGATCTCAGGGATGGCCTGATCAGGTTGTGTGCGCTCAACGATTTCCCGCGCGACACGATTGGCAAACGCTTCTTCCCCCATTGAGGCAGCCATGGAGTTCAATTTCTCCTGTAACGCCTCATGGGAAAGGTTGGTGGCGAATTGTCGAATCATTTGATCCGAATAATTGAACATGCCAAATACCATCACTTTTCCAATGTTCTGATCAACGTCATTCGTGAATACAAAAGACAAAAAGCCTAATTTTAACGATTTTCAGAAAAAATGCAATAAAACCCTTTCAAAATACTAAAAGATTGATTTGACGCCCTGTACTTTACTATGGGTATGGCAGTGCCCTAGATCATGTCGGTTCTGCAATCCGGCGGTAAAACTTTGAACGTATAATGAATCGGAACACAATGATGATGAACTCGTAAAAAGTCTGAAATACCCTTTAGACGTCATTCCGGCGCAGCAGACTGTGTCGCATTAGACCCCGACTGGGTTTAATTTTGTTCTTTGATACTTTTGTCTTCGAGACCGATCACATTTTGCGTTAGAGCTTACGCAGAACGGCCCATTTTGGTTGTTACGTGGGGCAC